>Ga0315901_10001387_pt1 | contig 35215 bp, 29 predicted proteins | sample LakEriMetagenome_10_FD_203761 | JGI IMG/M metagenome (GOLD analysis project Ga0315901, IMG submission 203761) | Freshwater fungal communities from buoy surface, Lake Erie, Ohio, United States - Buoy 2 MA116 | ecosystem: Environmental > Aquatic > Freshwater > Lake | place: USA: Lake Erie, Ohio...
CTGAACAGATTCGTGTGGAATCTCAGAAGGCAAGGCATGCCCACCATTGATGAGGTATACATTGAAGGAAGCTACAATGGAGGAAGAATCGTTCCGGGAATCTACAGCGTAACGTTGAAGGTAGATGGGCAAGAACAATCCACTCAGCTTGTGCTTCAAGGTGATCCTCGCATCAATGTTAGTGGTGCTGATTATGCGCAGCAGGATGAGTTACTGAAAAAACTGGAGCAGGATGTAACAGATATTCATGTGGCGGTGACCCGCATGCGCGGTGTTCAAAAACAACTGAATGAACTCGTGGAACTTATTGTAAATGATGCATCAAAGACAGAGGCGGTAAAAGCAGCACGGGGCATAGTTGAAAAGATCCAGATGTGGGAAAACAAACTGATCCAACCCAAAAGTCAGTCCTATGATGATGTAATCAATTTCGTAAACAAGCTCAGTGCCAATATCATCTTTGTACACGGGGAGATGAACAACAATGTCCCTTATGTTACTGCTGGAGCCATTGCCCGCTATGAAGAATTGCATGACGAGTGGTTGGTCTATAAAAATGACATGGATGCTTTGTTGAAGAAAGACTTGACAGCTTTGAATGCTCTATGTCGATCTTTATCCATTGGTAATATTTTGTTGCCAGAATAAACATCAACGCAACAGCCACATGAAAAAGACGATTGCACTTCTGCTGCTATCATCAATATTTGGATTCAGACAGCCTGTATCCAATCCACCTCAGTCCTCACCCAATGTGATCCTGATCTTCATGGATGATTTGGGGTATGGCGACTTGTCCTGTTATGGTGCATTGGACTACCATACACCCAACCTCGACAGACTGGCTGCAGAAGGAATGCGTTTCACCAACTTCCTTTCTGCACAAGCCGTATGCAGTGCATCAAGAGCTGGCTTGCTTACCGGTTGCTACCCCAACCGCATCGGTATCAGCGGTGCCTTGTTTCCCAATGCCAAAGTCGGTTTGTCCAAGGCAGAAACGACCATTGCGGAAATGCTGAAGCAGAAAGGGTATCGTACAGGTATTTTTGGGAAATGGCATTTGGGTGATAGCAAGGAGTTTCTTCCTTTCAATCATGGATTCGATGAGTATCTCGGAATTCCTTACTCCAATGACATGTGGCCGGTGGGGTATGATGGCAAGCCTGCAATGTCTGGAAGTAACAAATCAAAATTTCCTCCCTTGCCGCTGATCCGAAATGATGTTGCGGTTGATACGATTGAGACGCTGGAAGATCAGGGATTGCTTACACAGCGACTTACTGATGAGGCCATCCGCTTTATCAAGAAAAATAAGTCCAGAAAGTTCTTTGCCTATATCCCTCATCCTATGCCGCATGTTCCTATATATGCTTCACCAGCCTTCAAGGGAAAAAGTAAGCAGGGTATGTTTGGAGATGTTATTCAGGAAGTGGATCACCATGTAGGCCGCATTATGCAGACACTAAAGGAAGAAGGACTGGAAAAGAATACGATTGTGATCTTTACATCTGACAATGGTCCCTGGTACAATTTTGGTAACCATGCCGGTTCAAATGGGGGATTCAGAGAAGGAAAAGGCACCTCGTTTGAAGGAGGGCAAAGAGTGCCCTGCATCATGCGATGGAAGGGAAATATTCCTGCTGGTGTCGTAAGCAACCAGCTTTCGTCGACCATCGATATCCTGCCCACCCTGGCCAAACTCACACATGCAGATCTGCCTAAACAAAAGATCGATGGTGTTGAACTCACCGAAGTGCTGAAAGGGAATGCCAAGGCCAATCCCCGTGAAACTTTTTATTACTATTATCGTCGCAATGCCCTGGAGGCAGTTCGCAAAGGCAACTGGAAACTGGTGCTTGAGCATCCTTCCAGATCGTATCTCAACATGAGGTCCGGTGTGGATGGGTTTCCAGGTCCTTCTCCCGAGAATGTAATCATGTATGAAGCCCTTTATGATTTGAGAAGAGATCCCGGTGAGCAGCATGATGTAAAAGGACAAAACCCTCAGATACTGATGGAGCTGAGGGCTTTGGCTGAAGAGGCCCGAAAGGATCTGGGTGATGACCTCAAGAACCGGAAGGGAGCTAATACCAGAGAGCCCGGTAAGCTCTCTGAAAAATGATTTATCTCCTTTGTTTTTTCTACCACCCCGCCATGCCGAAGGCAGGGCACCCCTCCTGTCCATGAGGGGAGTTGAAAATTATTTAAGCAACCGCAAGTTAAATTTCTAGACCTGCCAGAGAAAGACTCATCTTTTTGAGTTCATCTATCTCTGCATTTTCTACAATATTATTGGGCATGAGGATCAATGATGTATTGTTGCTGCGCCACCAGTTGTCGTTCTTCAAGGATTGATAGGGGATGGTGCCGATCAGGTAACTTCTCTCATTGCCGGAATGCCATTCTTCGATGCTGTTGAATTCTCGTTTGGGAATATTGTCAAGGCTTTCAAAGCTCACATAGACTCGGAGATGGAAATCGTTCGATAATTCTGCTGGTGTTTGCTGGTTGCGTTTTTTGTATTCGTAGCGATATCCATAGCGCAATGCAGCAATATCACTCAGAACAGCTGAAGCTGTTGGGAAACTGCCTGCTCCTTTTCCATAGAAGAATTGCTTATCGGCAAAACCACTTTCAATTACCACGCCGTTGTATTCGTTCTTTACAAAATAAAGTTGATCATTGCTGTCGACAAACTGTGGCAGCAGGAAGGCAGCTACTTTTCCGTTATTGAGTTTTTTGGCCTGTGCAACCAGCTTGATGGATTGGTTTCTTGACTGCGCCAGTTTGGCATCCAGCTCATTGATCTGTGTAATGCCATTGAAAAGCATATCGTTGATGGTGGTGTCGATGCCATAACTGTGCGCCAGCAGCAATACCCATTTGTTGGCAGCATCATATCCTTCGATATCCAGTGTCGGATCTGATTCGGCAAATCCCAATTGCTGTGCCAATAGCAATGCCTCTTTGAAGTTGAGGTGTTCCTCAAACATCTTGGTCAGGATGAAATTCGTGGATCCGTTCACGATTGCTTTGATGGAATGCAACAGATCATTGTCATAGTATTCTTCCAGGTTTCGGATCACTGGAATCGATGCACAGGCAGATGCTTCATAAAGCAATGATCTTCCGGCAGCATCCTGCAATTCTATCAATTCCGGTAGGTGTTCCGAAAGCATTTTCTTACTCGCGCTCACCACATCCTTGCCGTTCTTCAGAGCTGTGGTTACGATCTCATATCCTGCAACACTGTCGTTGATCACCTCTACGATCACGTTGATCTCAGGATCAAAAAGCAGATCATTTTTCTCTGAAGTGAAGAGCTCCAGGGGAGCATTTCTTTTTTTGGTGGTGTTCTTGATACAGACTTTTTTGATGCTGGCTTTTAGCGAAGGAGTTTGCTTGAGTACTTTGTATAAGCCCTCACCCACTACACCAAATCCGAACATACCAATTACCAGTGTTTTTTCTGATCCCATCTTTTTAGTTTTCTATATGTTTAAAAATGCTTTGAATATTGTAGTCAATTTTTCGTCTTCCAGCAAGAAGCCATCATGTCCGTAAAAAGACTCAATGATCTCCAGTCTTGCCCCCGGGATATGCTTTGCCAGAAACTGTTGTTCATTTACCGGATACAAGAGATCCGATGAGATACCGATCACCAGCGTTTTGGATTCAATCCTTTCCAGGATTTCTTCTGCCTCCATTACACCTCTGCCAAGGTGGTGACTATCCATGCTCTTGGTAAGTATATAATAACTCAGGGCATTGAATCTTTTGGCCAGTTTCTCACCTTGGTATTTCTGATAGGATTCGCTTCTTGTATTTTCAATTGCCTTATCCTTGTCCTGTTGGGTTTTGTCGTAAGTTTCATAATGCCGGTAACTGATCAAAGCAATTGACCTGGCAACTTTTAAACCTTCCATACCCGCCGCTTGGTTCTTTTCCTTCCATGAGGGATCTGCCTCGATGCTCATGCGTTGTGAAGCATTGAAGGCCTTGCCCCAGGGTGAATGAAAGGCATTGGTAGCGATGGGGATGATGTGTTGAAACAAACTAGGTTTCCAACCTGCCCAGGCAATCAATTGTTGCCCTCCCATAGACCCGCCGACACCTACAAATATATTTTCAATCCCCAAATGCAATCGCAGCTGATCAAAAGCTTTGACCATGTCAAGCGGAGTGAAAAAGGGGAAGTCCTGATAGTATCGCTCACCTGTCTCAGAATTTTTATCCATCGGTGAAACACTGCCATAGCAGCTGCCCGGCATGTTTACACAAATAATGAAATGCTTTGCAGGATCAAAACATTTTCCTTCACCCACCATTCCTTGCCACCAATCGGCAGGATCACTATTGGCCGTCATGGCATGGAAGATCCATACCACATTGCTCTTTGTTGCATTGAGTGTACCGAGCGTGGTATAGGCCAGAGGGAAATCGCGGATTACTTTTCCGGATTCCAGTTGGAGTCCCCCTTTGAATTGATATGTATGTTGTTGTTTGTTCATAGTGATGTCATCCTGAAAGGCAATAAAAAAACCCATCTGAGTCAGATGGGTTTTCACTATGATGCGTTGATCTTGTCTAGAGAAAAGTATCTGACTTATCTGCCTCCGCTATGCGGAGTTGGAGTTGACACCTTATTGCTTTCGCAACAGGTTGTCAAGGCTTCATCGGGCCAATCCCTCTGCCTTTCTGGATAAGAAAATTAAGAACTGATGCAAAGGTAGGGATTTTTTGGGAAATGGGAGATGGGAGTTGGGAATTAGGAGATGGGATATAGGAGATAAGGGTTGGATGAAGTATTAAAATTGATATTGAGTCATCAGAAAAATTTATTTTCGCAGTCATCCATTTCCCATTTCCTAATTCCCAACTTCCATCTCCCATTTCCCAATGCCCCCACCAGACCAAATTGAAGTCATTGGCGCCAGAGCCCACAACCTGAAGAATATTGACATCAGTATTCCCAAGAATAAACTGGTGGTGATAACAGGTATCAGTGGAAGTGGGAAATCATCCCTTGCCTTTGATACCATCTATGCAGAGGGGCACAGGAGATATATGGAAACGTTCGGGACCTATGCGCGCCAGTTTATGGGAGAGATGGAGAGGCCGGATGTAGACAAGATATCCGGGCTTTCGCCGGTCATCTCGATAGAACAAAAAACAACCAACAGGAATCCAAGGTCAACAGTAGGAACCGTTACCGAGGTCTATGATTTTCTGCGTTTGTTATTTGCGAGGGCGGGGGAAGCTTACTCCTTTCATACTGGTAAAAAAATGGTGAAGTTTTCCGACGAGGAAATCGTTGCCGACCTTTTTAAAAAACTCAAGGATAAAAAGATCAATATACTTGCTCCGCTGGTAAGAGGAAGAAAAGGTCATTACCGCGAACTTTTTGAAGAAACCCGTAAGAAAGGTTTTGTAAAAGTGAGGGTGGATGGAGAGTTGAAAGACCTGGTGCCTAAGATGCAGGTAGATCGATACAAGGTGCATGATATTGAAGTGGTAGTCGACCGTCTCGCTGTTACGGATGATATGAAAGTCCGGCTGGCACAAAGCATACAGCAGGCTATGCAGATCGGGAAGGGGCTGATCTTTATTCTCGAGCATGATAGTGAGAAGATCAAGCAATACAGCAAAAAACTCATGTGCGCTGAAACCGGCATGAGTTACGAGGAGCCTTCACCCAATACTTTTTCCTTTAATTCTCCATACGGGGCTTGTCCTGCCTGCAAAGGAATCGGCCTCCAACACTCTATTGATCTGAACGCCGTTGTACCCGATCCATCCTTGTCCATTGCCGATGGCGCCATACTTCCCTTGGGGGAGAACCGCGACTCTTATTATAACAAGATGGTGGAGCAGCTTTCCAAAAAACATCGCTTCAGCTTGAAGGTGCCTTTCGCAGAATTACCCTTAATGGCAAAGAATTGGATTCTGTATGGTAATCCTTTGGGAGATACTGAAGATGCAGAAGCAGATCCGGATGGTTTTCCCGGTGTAGCTACCATGGTGATGCGATGGTTCACGGATAGTTCCAGTGATGCCGTAAGAGAATGGGCGGAAAAATACATGATGCTACAGTCGTGCAATGTTTGTGAGGGTACCCGACTGAAACAAGAAAGTCTTTGGTTCAAGGTTGACAATAAAAACATAGCTGAATTGTCTGACATGAATCTGGTGGATCTTCAGCTTTGGTTCAATGATCTTGAAAAGCGTCTCGACAATAAGCAGCAAGCCATCGCAAAAGATATTCTCAAAGAGATCAGGGCGCGATTGGGTTTTCTTTTGGATGTAGGACTGAGTTATTTATCACTCAGCAGACCCACCCGAACCCTCAGTGGTGGGGAATCCCAACGCATACGACTGGCTACCCAAATAGGATCCAAATTGCAGGGTATCACCTATATCCTGGATGAGCCCTCTATTGGCTTGCACCAAAGAGATAATCAGCAATTGATCGGAGCCCTTCAAAATCTAAGGGATATAGGAAACAGTGTGCTGGTAGTGGAACATGATAAAGACATCATGATGGCTGCTGATCACTTGATCGATGTAGGTCCCAAAGCAGGTATTCATGGCGGCAGGATTGTCTCTCAGGGAACACCTGCTGAAGTTTGTGCATCCGCTTCGGAAACGGCAAGCTATTTGAACAACAGCAAGCGCATTCAAGTGCCATCAGAAAGAAGAAAAGGCAATGGCAACCAAATTGTATTGAAAGAAGCCTCTGGAAATAATTTGAAGGGAGTGGATATCGCAATTCCTTTGGGATCTTTTGTGCTGGTTACAGGAGTGAGCGGAAGTGGCAAGTCGACACTTATCAATGAAACGCTGTATCCGCTGTTGAGCAAGCATTGCTATGATTCCAAGGCCGATCCCATGCCATACAAAAGTATCAGCGGATTGGAAAACATTGATAAAGTGATTGAGATCGACCAGTCTCCGATCGGGAGAACACCCAGAAGCAATCCCGCTACCTATTGTAATTTTTTTACCGACATACGTCAATTGTTTGCTGCTGTTCCTGAAGCAAAGATCAGAGGATACAATGCAGGAAGATTTTCATTCAATGTGAAAGCAGGAAGGTGTGATGTTTGTGAAGGTGGCGGCCTCAGGGTCATTGAGATGAATTTCCTACCGGATGTTTATGTGCATTGTGAAAAATGCAATGGCAGAAGGTACAATCGTGAAACTTTGGAAATCAGATACAAAGGGAAGTCGATCAGCGATGTCCTGGATATGACCGTTGACGAAGCCGTTGAATTCTTTCAGCATATCCCTTACCTCTATCGCAGAGTGAAAGTTTTACAAGAGGTTGGTCTGGGCTACATCACACTCGGACAGTCCGCAGTAACCCTCAGTGGTGGTGAGGCACAACGAGTGAAACTGGCTACCGAACTTTCAAAAAAAGATACGGGCAGAACATTTTATATTCTCGATGAACCAACAACAGGATTGCATTTCCAGGATATCAACCTGTTGCTTACAGTATTGAACAAACTGGTGAACAGGGGCAATACCGTCCTGGTTATCGAACACAACCTGGATGTCATAAAAGTGGCGGACCATATCATCGATCTTGGTCCTGAAGGCGGTGCCGGAGGAGGGAATATTCTATACCAGGGTTCTCCTGAGGGATTGACCAAAGTGAAGGGGAGCCATACGGGTAAATTTCTTCGTAACGAATTATAAAAAGAAAAAGCATACATGCTCCTGCATGATGCTTTTCTTTTTTGAGGATCAGGGATCCTCTTTCCATTGGGTACAGAGAAAAATCGTTATCAGAATCGAATGATGGGACATTTTACATCACCTCCTCTGCCGGAATTCAAAAATTGTTCGTTCTTACCAAGTCGGATACTTATTTTCATGGTAGAGGCAAAATAGGCATCGTTATTGGTAGGCGTACCTCTCTTGGATCCTATGCCGTATCCCGGTCTATAGTTTCCGCCGTTGGCAAATGCTGTTTTATTTGCCATCTGTATTGCAACTTCTGCTTCTTTGCTTCCTTCCCCGAAGAAGGCATAAAAATCTTCGTTACTGATATAGTTTGTGCTAACATCATCAATATAATCAGTAAAGGTTTTTCTATTGATTATTTCAAAAGAGAGTGCGATATTTTGGTTCAGGAAATATTTTACACCAACACCGTAGGGTATATTCAGTTGAGTAAGTTTATATTCTTTTCTGTCTGGAAATTGCGGCATGCCTTGTCCCTCTGTTCTCAAGGGCTTAAGATCCACCCAGGTTTTGCTGCCATCCGGATTTACATATTGTGCTTGTGGATTGAAATTGAATACTCCAACACCCAGTAATGCATAGGGACGAATTTTGTGCATGACATCACCTGGTTCGTATTCAAAAAATGCAGTTGGATAAATCTCGGCTGCTAAAAATGCTTCGTGGAGATTGGATCGGAAATGCTGGTTTCTGGCTTTTCTTGCTTCTTCATATCCTCCTGCACCTTTGATAAGACTATCTGCGCCTTCCACTTTTCCGGTGTTGACACTGACTCTTAAGTTGATGAATTCAAATGGTCTGTATCCAATGTTGAAGCCAGTCATGAAATGGGTGAGGGATGGAGTGAGATCTTTCAGAAAAGTTGCTCCCTTTCCTTTGTTTCCTCCCAAGTCGCCCAGAAAGTTGGAGGGGCCATAGGTGAAGCCGTATTCGAACCGGGATTGCTGTGCCAGTATATTTTCTTGATGCAGTAGGATGGCGGCACTTAAGGTCAATAGGATCCTACACAGGCTGTGCAGTCTGGTTTTCATGGATAGGGGTTTTAGGATTCGGTGTTCTTGCGAACAAGAGAGAAACGGAAGCCTTAACCAAATATTTTGTTAAAGCCTTTTGATTTGAAGAAAATGCGTCTTTAAATGTGCTCTGAATACGTATTTCTACGTGTTGCGTATCATTTTGATGTGGGGAATATCATCCTCCATATAGGTATCACTGCATTGTTCAAAGCCCTGTTCCTCGTAGAATTTTTTAAGATAAAGCTGTGCTCCGATCTTGATCGGAACTTTACCATACAAGCGAGTGGTTTCTTCAATTGCTTTTACCATCAGTGCTTTTCCGGCACCGATGCCACGATGTCTGGGCGAACCCACCACGCGTCCGATAGAGGGTTCACCATAAGCTAATCCGGGTGGAACAATTCTTACAGAAACAACCAATTCATCATTTATCCTGCCCTGAAGGTGATGGCATTGCTGATCTTTATTGTCCATATCCAGGAAGATGCATTGCTGTTCCACTACAAATACTTCACTTCTCAGCCTGAGGATATCGTATAGTTCCTGAGGTTGAAGTTCATTGAAAAACTTGAGTGACCAGCTGATTTGACCCATGGTATAAGTTTGAAACGCAAAATTACATTGGAATCATGTCGACAGGAAATGAATTAATTTTGATAAAAAAGTAATTATCAAGTCAACCATTCTTTCCAATCCGATCGAATACCTCAAAGGGGTGGGTCCTCTTCGGGCAGACATGCTCAAGAAGGAGTTACAGATTTTTACTTTCGGAGATCTGCTTCATCATTTTCCTTACCGGCATCTCGACAGGACCAAGGTTCAGTATATTGGGCAGATCACACCTGCAATGGATCATATCCAGGTGAAGGGGATTTTACTTTCGATGGAGATTGTTGGGGAAAGAAGGTCCAGGCGACTGGTCGCCTATCTTCGCGATTCTACTGGTGTACTTGAGCTCACCTGGTTTCAAGGGATAAATTGGGTACAGAAATCCCTATTGATCGGACAGGAATATCTCGCATTCGGAAAGCCGGGATTTTTTCTGGGTAAGCCCCAGATGACCCATCCGGAGCTTGAAACGGTGAGAGAAGCCAATGCTTCCGGAAAAGGATTCCTGGAGCCGATTTATTCCGTTACAGAAAAATTGAAGGCAAGGGGATTGAATGGAAAGGCCGTCGCCAAACTGGTACAACAGCTCTTCCTGGTTCTTGAGGCAAAAGATATTCCTGAGTTCCTTCCTGCATCATTGATAAACAATCAGGGATTGGTAAGTCGATGGACTGCCTTTCAGCATATTCATTTCCCGCCATCTCAGCAGCATCAGCAGCAGGCATTGAACCGTTTAAAATTCGAAGAATTTTTCATTGCCCAATTGAGGATGGGGATGCTGAGATCCTCAAGGCATAGATTTTCCCGGGGGAATATATTTGCCACCGTTGGTAGTCATTTCAATGATTTTTATCATCATCATCTTCCATTTCCGCTTACAGGTGCGCAAAAAAGGGTTTTGAAGGAATTGCGACAGGATATGGGAAGTGGTCGTCAGATGAACAGATTGTTGCAGGGAGATGTAGGTAGTGGAAAAACCATTGTTGCGCTGATGGCAATGCTCATTGCATTGGACAATGGTTTTCAATCGGCCATCATGGCTCCTACTGAGATACTTGCCCGACAACATGCGGATCAGTTTTCAAAATTGTTGGGCCCATTGGGAATACAGACCGCTTTGCTGACCGGTTCCACCAAGGCCGCGGAAAGAAAGAGAATCCTGAGAGCATTGCAGGATGGTGAAATATCCATCATCGTTGGAACACACGCATTGATTGAAGATAATGTTCAGTTCAAAAATCTGGGACTGGCAGTGATTGATGAGCAGCATAAATTTGGTGTTGCACAGAGAGCTAAGCTCTGGCAGAAGAATGCCATCCCCCCACATATGCTGGTTATGACGGCAACGCCCATACCCAGAACACTTGCAATGACGGCTTATGGCGATCTTGATTATAGTGTGATCGATGAATTACCTCCCGGGCGTACACCAGTCCTCACCGTACATCGTCTGGATGATGCCAGGCCTCAGGTTATGGATTTCATCAGATCGGAGATTGCATTGGGTCGGCAGATCTATTTCATTTTCCCATTGATTGAAGAGAGTGAGAAGTTGCAATACGAAGACCTGATGCGCGGTTACGAGAATGTCAAGTCCTGGTTTCCCGAGCCCCAGTACTGGATCAGCATGGTGCACGGCAGGATGCCGGCTGATCAGAAGGAAATAAATATGCAGCGTTTTGTGAACCGTGATACCCAGATAATGGTTAGTACTACAGTGATAGAAGTAGGTGTAAATGTGCCCAATGCTTCGGTGATGGTGATTGAAAGTGCCGAGAAATTTGGTCTTAGTCAGCTTCACCAGCTGAGAGGAAGAGTAGGAAGAGGTTCGGAGAAAAGTTATTGTATCCTTTTATCGGGTAATCAGGTAGGAAAGGAGGCAAAAGACAGACTCTCCGTGATGTGTGCCACAAATGATGGCTTCAAGATTGCGGAAAAGGATCTGGAGTTGAGGGGGCCCGGAGATATCCAGGGAACCCGTCAGAGCGGCGCACTTGATTTTCGGCTGGCAGACATAGTCAAGGATAGGGAACTGCTCGATGCAACCAAAATATTGGCAGAAAGGTTGCTGGAAGATGATCCTGACCTCAAAAAAAAGGAAAACACAACTTTACTTGAATTTTTAAAGTCAGAAAAGGGGGGAACGATGTGGGGCAGGATATCTTAACATATTAACAACTCTTATAGCTTTAAACCGCTACTTTTACCAGGGGTCAAAGAATGGAAATGTTATCAAAGAAAATACCACTTCTTGCATTTTTTCTCCTGTGTTTTTCATGGGTAAAATCACAGTCTTTTTATGCTTTGGATTTCGTTGAAAACAAAGGGCAGTGGAAAGGCGATTTCAGATACAGAACTACAGCAGGCAACAGCACTTTATTCATCAATCCCAATGGATATACGGTATTGAGAAATCATCCTGATGATTTTGAAAGAATCAATGAATATCTTCATGGTCAAAGGGAAAAAATAACTGATCCGGTAAAAATCACTCCGGGAGTAAAGGATGGGGAAGCCATCAATGAGGATGGTATCACGGTCAGATCACACGCTTACAAAGTCAGATTCCTCGGAGCTTCAGCAGGTGTTCAGTTTCAGCCTGAGCGACCAACAGGCGAAAAGGCAAATTATTTTCTTGGGGAAGATCCCTCCATGTGGCAGAAGAACGTTATGAGTTTTGGAGGTGTAAAAGGAGTGGGATTGTACCCGGGAACAGATATTCGCTACTATTCCAACGGAGATAAACTCAAATATGATCTCATCGTTCAACCAGGAGCAGATCCCGGAAAGATCGTTATGCAATATGAAGGAGTAGAAAAATTATCCGTAAAGGAAGGTCAGTTACTTGTGCAAACTTCTGTAGGCGTATCGAAAGAATTACCTCCTTATGCATACCAGATCATTGATGGCATGAAGAAAGAAGTTGAGTGTGTGTATGAAGTGAAGGGCGATCAGGTTAGATTTAGGATAAAGGACTACAACAAGTCTGCTGCTCTGATTATTGATCCCATTCTTGTTTTTTCCACCTACACCGGAAGCCGAAGCAGTAACTGGGGATTTACCGCAGCGCCTGGCCCTGATGGAAGTCTGTATGCCGGCGGAGTTGTTTTTGGATCTGGATACCCTGTAACAACCGGTGCCATTCAGAGAACTTTTGGCGGTGGAACAGGGCAATCCAATATCGGAGGTGTAGATGTCGGGATCACCCGTTTCAGTCCGGACGGTAGAAGCAGGATTTTTTCTACTTATCTCGGTGGCAGTGGTGATGAATTCCCACACAGCATCTTTGTAGATCCGCAAGGCAATCCAGTCATTTTGGGAAGAACTACGTCATCCAATTTTCCCAACCTTAACAATAAAGTTGGCAATCTCGGAGCTACAGATATTTTTGTTACCAAACTTTCCTTTGATGGTACGGCCATATTGGGTGGAATAGTGGTCGGCGGAAGTGGTATTGACGGTGCCAATATAGATCCCAACATTAGTCCGGGCCCCAAATCATTATTGTACAACTATGGTGATAATGCCCGCAGCGAAATCATTCTCGATAAATTGAATAACGTCTACATCGCGGCCAGTTCTTTTTCAGGAGATTTTCCGGTCAGGAATGCAGCCCAGAATACAAATGGGGGCCTTCAGGACGGAGTTGTAATGAAACTCAGTCCTAATCTCACAACTATTTTTTTCAGTACTTATCACGGTGGAGCCGGTGATGACGCTGCTTTTGTACTGGCATTGAACCCGCTGAACAACAACCTATATGTTGCAGGTGCAACCAACAGTAGCAATATGCCCGGCAATCGTACAGGAACCATTGGCAGTTCTAACCAGGGAGGAATTGATGGATTTGTTACAGTTTTTGATAACAATGGCAATAGAGGTATTGGCACTTATCTAGGAACCTCTGCAACAGATATTGTTTATGGTATTCAGTTTGATGCCAGAGGTTTTCCTTATGTTATGGGAATCAGTTTAGGATCCTGGCCGGTGAAGAATGCTGCCTTCAGTAATGCAGGTGCAAAACAATTTATTTCTAAGCTAAGGCCGGATCTAACGGACTATGTTTATTCAACAGTATATGGAACAGGGGCCATTTTACCCAACATATCTCCTGTTGCCTTTTTGGTAGACCGTTGTGAAAATGTCTATGTTTCTGGCTGGGGTGGAAGATTGAACATCTGTTACAATGGATCCTTTGATACCAAAACCATTGGAACAGCAGGAATGCCTTTGGCGGGAAATCCGATTCAGAATTACACAGATAACAAGGATTTTTACTTCTTCGTAATGGAGAAAGATGCTACGCGACAGCTCTATGGTTCATTCTTTGGACAGCAGGGCGGGGAAGGAGATCACGTAGATGGGGGTACAGCAAGGTTTGACAATAAAGGGGCTATTTATCAGGCGGTCTGTGCCAACTGTGGCGGGTCAACAATCTGCTCGAAGGATCCGGTGAGAAGACCTATGATCGTGACACCAGGCGTGGTTGCGCCTACCAATGGTGCTCTGGGCTCTGGTGGTGCCGGCGAGTGCAATCTTGCTGCCTTTAAGATCAATTTTGAATTCGATGGAGTAAAGGCTGGAGCGCTTTCCTCAATTGATGGTGTACCCAATGATACAGCCGGTTGTGTTCCCCTGAAAGTGGATTTTACCGATTCAATTGAAGTTGGAAAAACATATGAATGGAATTTTGGAGATGGCTCGCCCACCAAAACATCTAGTGACCCCAACGTCAGTTACACCTTTACCAGACCCGGAAATTACAGAGTCAGACTGGTCGCTATCGATGGGGATAGGTGTATACCCAGGGATACTTCATATGTTAATATCAGGGTTCGTACCGACAAAGCAATTCTAAATGCAAGTGGAGCAAAGCTTCCTCCCTGTCAGGGATTCTCCTATCGTTTCACCAATAATTCTATTGCGCCTTCATCAAGAGCATTCACAGATACTTCCTTCAAATGGGATTTCGGGGATAATTCTCCCATCGTTAAAACCGGCAAAACCAATATTGACCATACTTTCCCCGGCGTTGGCAGTTATAAGGTAAGACTAACCCTCAATGATACTGCCTATTGTAATGCTTTTGATGTTCAGGAATTTACAGTCTACATTTCTCCTCTTGTAAAGGCTTCGTTTACAACACCCAACATTGGATGTCGACCATATCGTGCAACCTTTAACAATAACAGTGTTGCCGGACAGACTTTTATCTGGAATTTTGGTGATGGTACAACATTCACAGGAGCAAATCCCCCGGTGAAAAACTATAATGCACTGGGTGATTATACTGTAACCCTTATTGCCAACGACCCCGGTACGTGCAACCTGACTGACACTTTCCGTTATACAATTTCAGTAAAACCCAAACCTACTGCGTCTTTTAGTTTTGCTCCTGACCCCCCACAGGAAAATACACCAACCCAGTTCACGAATCTTTCAACTGGAGCTACAAGATATTTCTGGGAGTTTGGTGATTTTGATACATCAAGACTTGTAAGTCCCATGCATCTGTACTCGAGAACCGATGTTTTCAATGCTTGTCTCATAGCCTATAATGAATTTGGGTGCAGTGATACCGTTTGTGCAAATGTTACTACATTGGTCAAGCCTGTGGTAGATGTGCCCAATGCCTTTACTCCCAACGGTGATGGTAAGAATGATAAGCTTTTTGTAAGAGGTTTCGGTATTGCGCAAATGAACTTCAGGATATACAACCGGTGGGGCCAACTGGTGTTTGAATCCGGGAGTCCCGGGTTTGGATGGGATGGTACATTCAAGGGAATGCTTCAGCCGATGGATGCGTATGCCTATACGCTGATCGTTCAATATGGAGATGGTACAGTAGTGAACAAAAAGGGGGATATTACACTTATCAGATAAATGAAGAACGGAACAACATATAAAATTTGTACATGTTTTCTCACGATCTGGGTAAACATATTTGCCATTCAAGTATGTGCACAGGATCTTCATTTTTCTCAGTTCTTCAATTCTCCGCTCACTACAAACCCCGCCAATACAGGGTTTATTCCCGCATCTGATTATCGTATAGGGGCTCACTATCGCGAACAATGGGCTTCCATTCCGGTGCCCTACAAAACCGTGAGTATTTTTGGTGATTTTCAATTCATGCGCGACAGGTTCAGGAGTGGTTGGATGGGATTGGGCGGAATGATACTCCAGGATGTTGCCGGAACGGGGAAACTCAGGTCTACCAAAGCGTATGCATCTGTGGCCTATCATCAGATGCTGGGCGCAACAGGATTGTTATCCGCAGGTTTCAATCTTGGTTATGCAGGCAAACAAATCAACCAGGACAAACTCACTTTCGACAATCAATGGAACGGAAGATTTTTTGACAGCAATGTGCCCAGCGGAGAAGTTTTTCAGAATAATTCCATTGGGTATCTTGATGTACAGGCAGGATTGAACTATGCTTATTTCCCAACTGATGATCTATACCTGCACGCAGGATTCAGTGTGCATCACCTCAACAAGCCAACAGAATCATTTTTCGCAGTTAGTCCCGGATATGACAATACCATTCAGCCCCGAACCATCTTATTTGCTGATGCTGTTATGAAACTCAACAACAAAGTCATTTTATCTCCAGGCATTTATTTTTCAAAACAGGCGCAGTCAACTGAACTGACAGGCGGCATGCATCTGAATTACAATATAGCCAACCAGGGTGACCAGCAATTGATCATGGGAATTTATTTTCGACTCAATGACAGCTACATCCCTATGCTGGGCTATCAATGGAGAAATTTCAAATTCATGTTCAGTTATGATGTTACGAACACCCCATTGAAATTTTTTAACAATAGCAGAGGTGCCACTGAAATGTTTATGCAATATGATGGCATCTATAGTACCATGTATGGAGGTGGAAAACAAAGTCTTTGCCCTACATTCAAGACTTTCTAAGATCGCTTATCAATTCAGTAACCAATTCATTTGCTGACATACAACTGACCAGCCTATTCCAAACCGGATCATAGAGAAAACCGTTTGATTCGAGGGATTCCAGATGTGCGATCAGGTGATTATAAAATCCCCCGGAGTTTAAAATGTAGATCTTTTTGTTGTGAATGCTGAGTTGATTCCATGTCAGCATTTCAAACATCTCATCCAGTGTGCCAAAGCCACCGGGAAGGACGATACCCGCAGCTCCATGCTGATACATGAGTTTCTTTCTTTCATGCATGTCTTTGGTGATGATCAGCTCGGATAGTCCTTCATGCTGGTGTTCCCATTCCAGCAATACTTCTGGCAAAACACCTATGACCTTTGCACCATGGAGCAAGGCATTGTTGGCAAGATCTCCCATCAATCCCTTATGAGAACCACCATAAACTATATCAAATCCATTGTCTCCCAGCAATTTCCCCAACAGAGAAACATCCTCTGCATAGATTGGATTGTTTCCGGATTTTGATCCGCAGAAAACCGCAACCGTAATCCTTTCCTGTTCCCCCATGCTTATTTCTTTTTATAGTCACCTCGTTTCCATGACTTGATGAATTCACTCCATGCAAAAGGATTGAAGATATTCATCGGGGGCGTCTGTCCTGTATAGTAATAGCGTTGGGCATTTCTCGCGAGTGTCATATTCACAGACTCACGACCATCATTGGGTAAGGAGCGCATGAGAATCCTTCTGGTAGCCATATCTGTATTTCTTCTGGCAATTTCAATATCATCGTCCGGAATTTCAGCGTTCACAAAATCCCTTTCAAATTGCTCACGGGTTGGCCTGGGTTTGATGATGGCAGCTGGTAGGAAGGCGGTATCATTGATCATCAGCTGAATAATACTGTATTGATTCCCTTCAAGATTACCGGGAATCCTGGTGATCTTATTCTTAAAGCCGATGCAGCTGAATTCGATCTCATCTCCTTTCAGAACAACAATCGAGAAAACACCCTGGGCGTTGCTGAGGGTTCCTCTTCCTGTTCCCTTTACCACGATGCTTACCGCGGGTAAGCCCCTGAGGCTGTCGGCTGTCATGACCACACCATACAGCTGAACAACGGAATCCCTGAAATTTTCAAATTGCGCCTTTGCGGCAGAGGGGAGTATGAAAAGTCCCAAAACGAGGTATCGGAGCGTTTTTTTCATGTCTGGCTTCAAAGCACAAAATAAGTGCTTCTTTCTGATAAACAAACTCGGAAAGGAATGGTTAATTTTGCATCCTTATATTTTAACATTTCATGATATGACGACAGAATCGGTATTGAAGGCGTTGGGTACGGTACAGGAGCCCGATCTGAAAAAAGACCTGGTGACCCTGAACATGGTGAAAGACATCAAACTGGGAGAGGGTAATGTTGAATTTACTGTGGTGCTGACCACTCCCGCCTGTCCCATGAAGGAACTGATCAGGCGTGATTGTGAAAAGGCTATTCATGAGCACGTGGATGAAAGTCTTGAAGTGATTGTCAATTTCACCTCCAATACCAGTTCCATGCGGGTGGATCTCTCTTCCGTTCTGCCTGGTGTGAAAAATATCATTGCAGTCGTAAGCGGAAAGGGTGGAGTAGGAAAATCGACTGTATCCGCCAACCTGGCCCTCGCATTGGCGCAACAGGGAGCAAAGGTGGGTTTGATGGATGCTGATATTTACGGTCCCAGTGTGCCCATTATGTTTGGTGTAAGAGGACAAAGACCGATGATGGAACATGTGGATGGCAAGGACAAGATCATTCCCCTGGAACAGCATGGAATCAAACTCATCAGCATAGGTCTTTTGGTGGATGAGAAAAGTGCAGTGGTTTGGAGAGGTCCCATGGCCAGTTCAGCCATCAGACAGTTTGTTACCGACGTACATTGGGGTGAATTGGATTATCTGGTGATCGATATGCCCCCGGGCACTGGCGATATTCACTTGACCTTGGTGCAAACCATTCCAGTAACAGGAGCAGTTGTGGTCACAACACCCCAGGAAGTAGCGCTGTCAGATGCCAAAAAAGCCATTGCCATGTTCGGACAGGCTCAGATCAATGTTCCCATCATCGGTTTGGTAGAAAACATGGCCTGGTTCACTCCCGCAGAATTACCGGAAAACAAATATTACATATTTGGTAAGGATGGCGGTAAGAACCTGGCCGATCAGCTGGATATGAATTTCCTTGGGCAAATACCTTTGGTGCAAAGCATCAGAGAGGGTGGCGATAAGGGAACGCCGGCACTGATCAGTGCAGATCCGCAGACACAAGCGGCCTTCTCTTCTTTTGCAGCAGAAACCATCAGGGCAGTGGCCATTGCCAATGCCAATAAGAACGCAGCAAATCCATCCTGATCAGCGGACAGATAGTTTTGCTGAGACTGCAGGAGACATCAACTTAAAGCTCTCCTTTTTCCCATCCAAATTGATGTGAATGATATTGGTCTGTTCAGGCCTGTATTCGTACATGATATTGGATTGCACTTCGATGGTTTTCACTCCAGTCAGTTTGGTCATGTTGAAGTATAGCCAGATGGCTTCTTTGTCGATCTCATACCCTAAGAATGAATATGTCTTTGCTTTATCATTGATCAGGATGGACAGATGTTTTTTAAAATAGCTTTCCAGGATCGGGTTCAGTGTCTGTTTGTCGGCTTTGTACAGGTCATATTTTTTTCCCGTATGTATCCTGAGTGTCTCCTCCAGGTCATCCGGAAATGTCTTGAAGGAAATGCCCAACTCTTTGGTTTTGCTGCTGTATTCTACCTCGCTAACCGAAATATAAAATGGGTGAACGAAGGACGAAAGCATAAGCACATTGAGCAGTATCAAAAGGGTTATCCGCATGTTGGCAAAAGTCCGAATAATTCCGACCTTTAAGCCAATGGGCGACTTCATTTTTTATTTCAAGGTTGGATGGGAACATATCATCAGCCTGAGTGCGACAGATCACCTTTATTTCATTGCTGTTTTATCGGTCATTTATCAGTTGTCGGATTGGCGGAAAGTGCTGGTGCTGGTGACGGCATTCACCATAGGTCATGCCATCACCCTTTACCTCAGTGCGCTGGATCGCTTCCGATTGCCGACCGAATGGGTCGAGTTCGTTATCCCCTGTACCATTGCTGCTACTGCCCTGAAAAATCTACTGTTGCCAGATAAAAGCGGTATCGGAAACAGGATCCAATATGCCATGGCTCTGGGCTTCGGACTCATCCACGGCATGGGTTATGCCAATTATATCCGGATGATGCTGGCTTCAGACCAGCAGTTGGTATGGAGCCTTTTCAGTTTCAACGTGGGACTGGAAATCGGTCAGATTTTTGTAGTTTTAGTGGTCCTTTCGATATCGTGGGCGCTGCGTTGGTACAACATCATTTCCGAAAGAGTGCTGATCACGCTTTTTTCATCGATCATCCTGGGACTATCCTTATTTATGGCTTATCAGAGAATTCCTTTTTTTCAATAAATATCCATTCATGAAACAGGCATTTATCATCGTTTCTTTTGTTTTCTCCTGTTCGGCTGTTTTTGCACAGCCTCTGAGAAATCCGGGCTCCAATCACGGTAATCGTTTTGAACAGCTCGATTACCTGATGCAGGATCCCAATGAATACCGTACCGCCAGCGGTGCTCCTGGTCCCAAGTACTGGCAACAGCGTGCAGATTATGAGATCAATGTAGACATCAATGAGGAGGAAAATCTACTCACTGGTTCAGAGACCGTAACCTATTTCAACAATTCTCCGGATATCCTCACCTATATCTGGTTGCAGATCGATGAGAATTTTCATCATCCCAACAGCGACAACAACTATGACAAGCCTTCAGCCATGAGCAGCAGGCTTACCCATCAGCAATTGCTGCAGATGAATCCTAAAGAATACATGAAGGGATTTGGTGTGAATATCACTGCACTGACTGACGCAGCCGGTAAGCCGCTTTCTTATACCGTAAACCAGACCATGATGCGGGTGGATCTGCCTATTCCTTTAAAACCTGGACAAAAATTTATTTTTAAGGTGAACTGGAATTACAGGATCCCTGATAAGTTGACCCGTTATGGCAGAGGCGGATATGAATATTTCGCTGAAGACGGCAACAATCTTTATTCCATTACACAATGGTTTCCCAGACTTGCCGTGTACAGTGATTTTCAGGGATGGCAGAATCTTCAGTTCGCAGGTGGTGCAGAGTTCGCCCTTACATTCGGAAATTATAAAGTGAACATTACTGTGCCCGAAGATCATATTGTGGCCTCAACAGGTGAGTGCAAAAACCTTGCTGCTGTACTCAATGCAGAGCAGATGGCCCGTTGGCAGAAAGCTCAGACCTCAGCAGAGCCCGTTGAGATTGTGACCCTGGCAGAGGCCATCGAAAATGCAAAGGACAAATCCAAAGGCAAAAAAACCTGGATCTATGAGGCGCAGAATGTACGTGACTTTGCCTTCAACACTTCAAGGAGACTGGTATGGGATGCCATGGCTGCTGATGTGGAAGGCAAGAAGGTGATGTGTATGAGTTATTATGGAAAAGAGGCCTATCCCATCTACAGGAAGTATTCCACCAAGGCTGTCTATCATACGATCAAAACTTACTCCAAGTTTACCATTCCGTATCCCTATCCGGTTGCCATTTCAGTGGAAGCCGCGATTGGCATGGAGTACCCCATGCTGGCCATGAATTTTGGTCGTGCAGAAAAGGATGGCACATATAGTGAATCTGTTAAATATGGTGCGATTGGTGTGATCATCCATGAGGTGGGACACAACTTCTTCCCGATGATTGTCAATTCTGATGAGCGTCAGTACTGGTGGATGGATGAGGGGTTGAATACTTTCTGTCAGTTTCTCACCGAGCAGGAATTCGACAACAACTATCCTTCCAGAAGAGGACCAGCACATCTCATCACTGATTATATGAAGCTACCCAAGGATCTGCTTGAGCCGATCATGACCAAAGGCGACAATGTAGCCAATGTTGGATCCAATGCATATGCCAAAGCGGCTACAGGGTTGAATATCCTGCGTGAGACTATTATGGGTCGTGAACTGTTCGACTATGCCTTCAAAGAATATGCAAGAAGATGGGCTTTCAAACACCCAACACCCTACGATCTTTTCCGTACCATGGAAGATGCCAGTGCCGTTGATCTGGATTGGTTCTGGAGAGGATGGTACTATGGAACGGAGCCGGTAGACATCTCTCTTGATTCCGTAAAATGGTTCAAGCTGGATGCTGATAAAAATATGGCTTCCATGCAGGCTCCTGAATTTGAGAGCATCAGCAAGGTCCGCAACCGCAATGACAAGAAGATTGGTTTTTATACCGATGCAGATACCACACTTCGTGATTTTTATTACTTCAACAGAAACGCCGATGCCAAAATGTACCAGGATATGGCACAACAGCAATTGGACGGACAGAAGGACAAAGAGAACTACAAGCAATGGGAAGATAAAAATCTTTACGAGCTGACCTTCTCCAATAAAGGAGGAATGGTGATGCCCATCATTGTGGAATGGACTTTTAAAGATGGAAGCAAAGAAGTGGACAGGATACCGGTTACGATCTGGAGATTGAATGAGCAGAAGGTAACAAAGCTATTTGTGAAAGACAAGGAAGTATCTGCCATCAAAATGGATCCCATGAAGGAAACAGCTGATATCAATGAAGCCAATGGCATGTGGCCTATAAAGGAAATGCCAAGCCGTTATCAGTTGTTCAAGGGTGCTTCTGCATTGAGCGGTCCTGGTGCTCCCCGTGGTGGTGGCGGCGGTCAGAATGCCATGCAGAAAGCGGCAAAAAAATAGGCTTATTTGATCCAGGAGTTGAACTCCTCTCTGGATACAAGGCCCTGCTTGCGTTTGATCTCTTTACCATTTTTGTAAAGGATGAATGTAGGCAGGGCTTCTACGTTGAGCGACTTCATCAGTTCAGTTTCAACGCCTCCATCCATTTTGACAAGAGTTAATTTTTTACTGTTCTCTTTCATGAAGGCCTGCAGGACGGGTTCCATTTTTCTGCACGGTGGACACCATTCCGCACCGAAATCAACCAGCACAAGGTTAGTACTGTTGATCTGTCCATTGTAGGATTCCATCGATGTTTGTTTTACATTGGAAGCGCCCTCCACAGGAAGGCTGGCATTCTTCCATCCATTGATGCCACCCTCCATATTTACAACTTTATAGCCCTGAGCCAGAAGTGCTGCACCGGCTGCCGCACTCCTACCGCCGCTGAGGCAATAGATATATACCGTTTTATTTTTATCGAGATGTTGGGTTCTGTCGTTAAACTCCGTTTTGTTAAGCCAGTTCGCCTGAAGGGCATGAGGAAGATGTCCGCTTTTATATTCGTCTGCCGTTCTTACATCCAACACCTGAATGTTTTGTGCTTTGATGGCACTGGAAAATTCAGCAGGTTTGATAGCTGGAACCTGTGCCATTGCATGAAAAGACGCGAACAGCAAAGTTGATAATAATAGCGATCTCATGTTTTAAAATTTGTACAAAGGTAGAAATCTGAATCATAACATTATCAGGCATGTGCTATGATTCAGCATTTTTACTCTGCTCTTTCTTAACTTGCCGTATGTCTGATGCTAAACTGATCATGTTCGATAACCGCCTGAAGAAGGTGAAAAGGATCATTGGCAAACAGGCAAAGCAACAGCAGATCAGTTGCTATCGTTTGTACGACAGAGACCTGCCTGAGTTTCCCCTGATCATTGATATTTATGGCGAAGAGGTATTGGTAACTGAATATAGAAGTCAGCATCGTCTTTCAGAAGAAGAATATGAACAATGGCTTACAGACAGTCTGGAAGTTGTTCAGCATGTGCTGGAGAAGACACCTGAACAGATTCACCTCAAAGAGAGAAAGCGAAAGGAGAGTCGTCAGGATCAATACCAGAAAACGGATAACCAAAAAACTTTTTTCGAGGTTTCAGAGGGAGGATTGAAATTTTTGATTAACCTGACAGACTATCTAGATACAGGGCTTTTCATCGATCATCGAATCACCAGAGAAATGGTACGTAAAGAATCAATGGGCAAGAAAGTACTGAATTTGTTCTGTTATACCGGTTCTTTTTCGGTCTATGCAGCTGCGGGGAATGCTGCTCAGGTGGTTTCGGTTGATCTATCCAACACGTATCTTGATTGGGCCAAACGGAATATGGAGTTGAATGGATTCAAAGGAGCGGCGTATGAATTTTTGAGAGCTGATGTAACCCAGTGGTTGGGTGGAGTACCCGATAAAAGTTATGATCTCATCATTTTGGATCCCCCTACTTTCAGCAACAGCAAGGCTATGAAGGATATCTTTGATATTCAGCTGCAGCATGTTGAATTGATCAATACCTGTATTGAAAAACTGGCTGATGCTGGTGTACTTTATTTTAGTACGAATGCCAGAAAATTTGAGATGGATGTCGAGAGCATCAATGGTGTCATAAACGAAATCACCACCGCAACTACCCCCTTTGATTTCAAAGGAAAATTGCTGCGGTGGTGTTATAAGATAAAGAAATCCTGATCAGGCTCCAACGATCTCAACCAGTTCCACTTCGAATACCAGGTCTTGTCCGGCAAGGAAATGGTTGGCATCCATGATGATGATGTCTTCCTTCACTTCTGTAACCACAACCGGTACGGGTTGTCCATATTGGTTTTGCAGATTGAGTTTCATGCCCACCTCAATTTGCATGTCTTCGGGTACATTTGATCTTGGAAATTCAACAATAGCATTTGGATCTTTTTGTCCGTATCCGTGATCGGGATCGATTTGAATGGTTTTCTTTTCACCAATTGCCATACCTACCACACCGGCATCAAAACCGGCAATCATTTGTCCTGCTCCCACGGTAAATTCCAGCGGCGCGCGACCTACTGAACTGTCAAATTGTGATCCATCCAGCAGCGTACCGGTGTAATGAACCCTTACTACGTCTCCTTGCTTTACTTGCATAATATATTTTTTGTGTTCAAATTGACGTCAAAACTACCTTTATTCTTTTACTTTTATTGAAACAAAGTCCTAAATCAATGAGAAAGTTTCTCCTCCTTTTGTTGTTATGCAGTTATACGCTGATTACGGAGAGTCAAACCCCTCCCGGTTTGGTCCAGCCCGGCGCTGCTGATCTGAATGAATATCTTCCCAAACTTCAGGGAAAAAAGGTCGGTGTATTTGCCAACCAAACATCGATGGTTGGCGACATGCATCTGGTAGATCTGCTGATGAAAAAAGGGGTGAAGGTTACTGTCATTTTCGGACCGGAACATGGTTTCAGGGGCACTGCCGATGCAGGAGAAAAGGTGGGTAATTATGTTGATGAAGCAACCCAGATACCGGTCATCTCGCTATATGGCACCAAGCGCGCACCTTCTGCAGAGGATCTGAAAGAAGTGGATATATTGCTTTTTGATATCCAGGATGTGGGCGTACGATTCTATACTTTCATCTCTTCACTTGAAGCCTATATGGAATCAGCTTTTATCAATAATAAAAAGCTGATTGTATTGGACAGGCCCAATCCCAATATTCATTATGTGGATGGTCCGGTTCTGGATACCGCATTCAGATCTTTTATCGGCATGCAGCCAGTACCTGTAGTGTATGGCATGTCGATTGGAGAATATGCAAAAATGCTGGCTGGTGAATCATGGCTGAAACCTGCAGCCATGCAGGCTTACAAAGCATCGGTGGCGAAGGGCAATAAACCTCTTGAAGTGATTGCCTGTAAAAACTATACCAGAACCAGCGTGTATGATCTTCCGATCAAACCATCGCCAAATTTGCCCAACCTGAGTTCAATATACTGGTACCCTTCAACCTGTTTTTTTGAAGGAACTGTTTTGAGTGAAGGAAGAGGAACAGTTGCACCTTTTCAGATCTTTGGTCACCCTTCATTACCCAAAAATCTGTATGCCTTTACACCCGTTTCCATGTCGGGGGCAACAGCTCCTAAATTGAAGGATCAGTTGTGTTATGGATGGAATGTGACGGGTGACCCTGCCATGATTCGAAAGCGACTCAATAACAGACTTGATCTTTCTTATCTGCTCACGGCTTACAAGTTGTTTCCCGAGAAAGAGAAGTTTTTCATTTTGCCAAAGTCTGGTGATGCAAGAGCCTCCTTCTTCAACAAGCTGGCAGGTAATGCCATACTGATGGAACAGATCAAATCAGGTTTGGGCGAGGAGGATATCCGAAAATCATGGGAGCCTGGTCTTGCTGACTTTAAGATTATCAGGAAGAAGTATTTGATATATAAATAAGGCAGAGGGACAAGGGACGAGGGACAGGGGACGAGGGACAATGGAAATGATTAAATTTGTGTGATGAAGGAATTGCGGGATTGCAGAATCGTTTTCATGGGTACGCCGGAATTTGCAGTAGCGATACTGGATAAACTGGTGAGTGAAGGTTGTCAGGTAGTGGGCGTGGTTACAGCTCCTGATAAGCCTGCAGGAAGGGGTATGCAGTTGACACCCTCTGCTGTGAAGAAATACGCCTTGGAAAAGGGCTTGCATGTTCTTCAGCCGCACAAACTTAAAGCTCCAGAATTTTTAGCAGAACTGGCTGCATTGAATGCTGATCTGCAAGTCGTAGTAGCCTTCAGAATGCTGCCTGAAACAGTATGGAACATGCCCCCGCTGGGTACAATCAATCTACATGCTTCCCTCTTGCCAAAGTATCGTGGCGCCGCACCCATCAATTGGGCGATCATCAATGGAGAGAGAGAAACAGGTATCACCACTTTCAAATTGCAGCATGCCATCGATACAGGTGATGTATTGATGCAACAAGCCATTCCCATCAGAGATGACGAAACGGCCGGAGAGCTTCATGATGAAATGAAAAATCTGGGTGCAACACTGGTTTATCAGACCTTGCAGCATTATGTTGTCGGAACCCTGAAGCCAAAGCCCCAGGCTGATCTTGGCGATCCTACTGATTTGCCTTCTGCGCCCAAGATCCATACCGATACCTGCAAAATTGATTGGACCAAATCTGTAAAAGCGGTATATGATCTGGTACGCGGACTATCACCTTATCCTGCGGCATTTACTTTTCTTGAAGGCAAACTGCTAAAGGTATTCAAGTCTGAAATGAAAATGGCAAAGGTATCACAGCCCGGATCGTATGAATCGGATGGCAAAACCTATCTCCGTTTTGCAGCAGCTGATGGATGGCTTTATTTGACCGAGATCCAGCTGGAAGGAAAAAAGCGGATGGCCATTGAAGATTTTCTTCGGGGATACCGTCTGAATGCTTCCTGAATACCATTCAATTTTATAAATCATCTTATGGAATCTATTTCTTCCCGATTTATGCGTTACGTTCAGATCGATACCCAGAGCGATCCGGAAAGCAGTACTTTTCCCTCAACGGAAAAGCAGAAGGATTTGTCAGGTTTACTGGCATCAGAACTTCGTGAAATGGGGCTTGCAGATGCACACATGGATGAGTGGGGTTATGTGTATGCAACTATTCCTGCCAACACAAATAAGAAAGTACCGGTTATTTGTTTTTGTTCCCACGTCGATACAGCGCCTGATTGCAGTGGAACCCATGTGAAACCGATATTGCATCAAAACTATCAGGGTCAGAACATCATACTACCCGATGATCCGACGCAAGTGATCAGTCCGGTCAATCATCCTTATCTTCTTGAACGAATAGGTGATGATATCATAACTGCCAGTGGGCTAACATTGCTCGGAGCAGATGATAAGGCAGGAGTTGCTGTGATCATGGAGCTGGTGCAGCGTCTGCAGAAAGATCCTTCAATTCTTCACGGAGCAGTAAGGATTTTGTTCACTCCAGATGAGGAAGTGGGAAGAGGTGTAGAGCATGTCGATATGCAGAAGCTGGCGGCTGATTTTGGATATACTTTGGATGGAAGCGAAAGGGGCTCACTGGAATTTGAAACGTTTTCTGCTGATGGAGTGGAGATTACCATACAGGGAGTTATTGCCCATCCCGGATCTGCCAAAGGCAAAATGATCAATGCTATCAAGCTGGCATCTGCTTTTTTGGATGCCTTGCCGAAAGATGAATGGGCGCCGGAAGTAACGGAGGGTAGAGAAGGTTTTGTTCATCCCACAGATATCAGAGGAGGAGCAGAATCAGCTACCATTAAATTCATCATCAGGGATTTTGATACAGCAAGACTGAAAGAACATGAAGCAAGACTGGAAGCTACCCTGAAAACTATTTTATCTGCCTATCCGCAATGCAGTTATTCTTTTATTGTCAGGGAGCAATACAGGAATATGAGAGAGGTGCTGGATCAGCATCCTGATATCATCCGCCATGCAAAGTCTGCCATGAAGGCCTGTGGCATTGATCCGATCAGTTTACCGGTGAGGGGAGGTACTGACGGGTCTCGTCTTTCTTTTATGGGACTGCCTTGTCCGAATCTCTTTACCGGTGAAATGGCATTGCATTCCAAACAAGAGTTTGTGAGTGTGCAGGATATGGAAAAGTCCGTTGATGTGCTCGTTCAATTACTAAAGGAATGGGAGCAAGCTGCTGTGGAATAACTTTAGCAGAATATTACAAAAAAAAATGGCAACTTCATGTTGCGTAAAATGCATTGACCATGTCTAAAGCCATGAACCTTTTTGATATTCTGCAATCCGGTGGAGCCCTGATGATCCCTCTCGGTTTGCTATTTATTCTTGCTGTCTTTTTCTTCTTTGAGCGTTACATAGCCATCAAAAAGGCAGGCAAGATCGATGACAATTTCATGAGGATCATTCGGGATCATATCGCAAGTGGCAATGCAATTGCTGCTCGTTCAATGACGAGGAACACAGATAATCCGGTGGCAAGAATCATTGACAAAGGGGTTCAGCGCATTGGTAAACCTATTGATGCTGTTGAAAGAAGCATGGAGAGTGTAGCACGACTTGAGATGTATAACCTGGAGAGAAACCTGAGTGTTTTGAGTGTAATCTCCAGGGCAGCTCCCATTTTTGGGTTCGTTGGAACACTGGCGGGATTGATGCAGTTGTTTTTTGACATCAATACCACTGGTGAATTTGTGCTGAATACCATCGCTGGAGGATTGTACGTAAAGCTGGTTACTTCCATCACCGGGTTGGTGATAGGGTTGTTGTCATTTTTGGGGTACAGTTATCTGCATACCCAGATCGATAAAACAGCAAACAAAATGGAAGTAGCCGCCACCGATTTTCTGGATATCATTCAAGACCCATCCAACAAGAATATTTGATGCAGATCAGAAAATCAAATAGGGGAGAGACCGAAGTGTTCACGGAAGCGCTGAATGACATTCTATTCATTCTGCTGATGTTCTTTCTCATTGTTTCCACTCTGGCCAATCCCAATGTGATCAAACTTTCTCAGCCCAAATCCCAGGGGGATACCAAAGCCAAACAAAACGTTGTGGTATCCATTGACGCCAACAAGCAATTTTATGTGGGCACAACCCCTGTTTCTTTTGATTCTCTGAAATCAATGCTCCAACCTGTGATCCTTAAAGAAAAGACAGAGATACCCACCATCGTGATCAATGCTGATAAAACGGTTGACATTGACGCCGTAGTAGGCGTGATGCGTGTGGCAAAGGAGCTGGGGGCAAGAACTGTTCTTTCCGTTGAAAAGCAATGATCATAGTGATGATCCGCTTCTGGTTCCGAATACCATTCTATTTTTCCCCTGCAAATCTTTTTGGATCTTCACTTCTGTGAAATCATGTTCTTCCATGATTTTTGCCACTTCAGCTGCATAATCAACGTGTGTTTCAAAGAATAATTTTCCTCCCCTCATCAAATGCAGATCGCAGAAATCAAGAATGGCTTTGTAAAACTGTATAGGGTCATCGTTGGTGGTGAACAATGCCATCTGGGGTTCATGCTCCAGTACATGTCTTGCCAACTCTTTGCTTTCCTGCGGAAGAATATAAGGGGGATTGCTGACTACGATATCAAACCCTTTCCATTCCCCATCTTTTGCATCGGTTAAAATATCAGCCTGTGAAAAATGTACATCTGCTTCCAATAGTATGGCATTCTGACGGGCAAGCTCGATAGCTCCGGCACTTTTATCGAGTGACCATATCTCCCATTTCGGAAAATATTTTTTAAGGGATATGGGGATGCATCCGCTGCCGGTGCCAATATCAAGAACCCTTATGGTGTAAGAATGATCCTTTTCCTGGTCTTTGTATGTTTCCTTTATCAGTTCAACCAGCTCCTCTGTTTCTGGCCTGGGTATCAGCACCCTTTCATCCACTTTGAAACGCATACCACAGAACCAGGCATGGCCGATTACATATTGGATGGGTCTTCCATGACACAATTCTCTGATCCCCTCCTGCAGATGTTCTTCCTGATCAGGGGTAAGTTCTTTGTCGTGATGGATGAGCCTCGCAGATCTGTCGAGACCGGTGATCTCTTCCAGCAGCATATCAGACATGGCAGAGGCTTCACGATTCTCATATTCCGGTGTCAAAGCATCGCGGACAAGCTGGTATGCTTCACGAATATGCATGATGTCAAAAGTAGCATAAATCAAACTCTATGGGGAACTGAATTCAACTTCCTCTTCCTGAAAATACCAAACAGCATGTACCTTCGCTGCCATGTTACAGTCCGATCCCAATTATTTTCAGACCATTGATCAGAAATCAAGTGCTGAGTTCAGCGATAGAGGCAGCAAGTTCATTGGTATAGCGGCTCCTGTAAACTCCATTGATGCTTTCAAGTTGTTTCTTTCTGAAGTAAAAAAGGAACACCCCAAGGCATCCCATCATTGTTTTGCTTACCGGATCGGAGGGGATGGATTGGTATTCCGTGCTTCAGATGCCGGAGAACCTGCAGGTTCAGCTGGCAGACCCATATTGGGACAAATCGACAGCAAGGGCTTGACAGATGTAGCGGTCATTGTAGTCAGGTATTTTGGAGGAACCTTGTTGGGGGTACCCGGTCTGATCAACGCATACAAAACTGCTGCCGGACTGGCCTTGCAGCTTACGCCAGTTGTCAGGAAACAGGTGGAGATCAAATATGAATTACAGTTTGATTATACGGTTACCAACGAGGTATTGAAGGCCATCAGAAGGTTCAATTGCAACATACTGGAGCAGGAACTGCAGCTTTTCAGTGTATATAAGATTGGGATTCCGAGAATACACGAACAGGAATGTGTTCGCATGCTCGGGGAAATCAGAGGGATCTCCTGTAAAAAAATGGGTGAAGCCTGATTTATTTGTTTGCCAGTTCCTCATCAACCAGAACCCTACCGCAGTTTTCACAAACGATAATTTTCTTGTGCTGACGAATTTCACTCTGGCGTTGGGGAGGAATGGCATTGTAGCATCCACCACATGCATCACGCAGAACGGGTACAACTGCGAGTCCGTTGCGGAAATTATTTCTGATCCTGTCGAATGATGACAATAGGCGTGGATCAACTGCAGCACGGGCTTTATCTGAGTTCGCTCTGCATTCTTTTTCTTCCTTTTCTGTTTCTGAGATGATCTTGTCGAGCTCCCCTTTTTTTACTTTGAGATTGGCCTCTTTTGTTGCAATATTCTTTTTGGCAGTATCAAGGATCCTTGCTTTGTCAGCAATCTCTTCATTTGCGTCCTTGATATGTCTTTCTGCAAGTTTAAGATCCAGGGTTTGGGTCTCTATTTCCTTATTGATAGCCTCATACTCACGGCTGTTCTTCACATTGTCACTCTGTTTCTCGTATTTCTTGATCAGCTCCTGAGACTGAGCAATTGCTGCTTTCTTTTGCTCTATGAACTCATTGATACCGTTGATTTCTTCCTCTATCCTTGTTTCCCTGGCTTTAAGACCATGGATTTCATCTTCAAGGTCACGAACCTCGATAGGGAGTTCTCCTTTCAGGATCGCGATCTCATCCAGCTTGCTCTCGATCTTCTGTAGGTTATAAAGAGCTGTGAGTTTTTCTTCGACTGAGTATTCTTTAACGGTTGCCATAATCGATTATAAAAAATAGTTGACAGGATTGGTACTGATGCCCGTTTTAAGGAGTGCGAAGGTAGGGAATTTTTCTTTTATCCGCCTCAATATCAGGTCAGAAGTGAATTGCTCACTCTCAAAATGTCCCATATCTGCCAAAAGCATTTTTCCATTGGGAATGAAAAAGTCGTGATACCCGAGATCTGCTGTGAGGAAGACATCTGCACCTTCCCGTAAAGCATTGTTAATCATTGACTTACCGGATCCTCCGCAAATAGCAACCTTTTGGATGTTCTGCCCGGTAAATGGACTATGCCGGATGGTGCCGGTATGAAAGGCCTTTTTTACCATCTGAAGAAATGTTGTTTCGGAGACTGGTTCAACCAAATTACCGATGATCCCCCCACCGATCTCATCAAATCGGTTTTCCAGGTTTGTGGTATGATAGGCAACCGTTTCATAAGGGTGATTTTCCTTCAAGGTCTGAATGATCAGCGATTCCAGATGGTAAGGGTAAAGCAGTTCAACTTTGGTTTCCTTTTCTGTATGCTGAACTCCTTGAGCTCCAACAAATGGATTTGCGCCTTCCAGCGCTCTGAATGTGCCATCCCCATAGCTATTGAAGCTGCACTGATCGTAATTGCCTATCTTGCCTGCACCCGCATCAAAAATGGCTTTTCTGGTTTTTTCCGCATGTTCTATGGGAACATAATAGGTCATTTTGCGGTGTGTGGAAGGCAATGGGCACAACACTCGGGTTTTTTGTAATCCAAGGCGTTCTGCAATCTCTCCATTTACGCCGTCAACAACATTATCGAGATTGGTATGAATGGCATAGACTGCAATATCTTTTTTTATGCAGGAAATGAGCATTTCTGCAATTGGGTCATTGATGACCAATTTTTTCAATCCTTTGAAGATGGGAGGATGGTGAACGATGATCAGATTGCACTCATTTTTGGATGCCTCTTCAATAATTTCAGGGGTTAAGTCGAGGGCGATAAGTGCTCCTGAACATTCATGTTGAGCATTTCCGCAGGTCAGACCGGAATTGTCATACTCTTCCTGATAAGAGAGAGGCGCGATTGTTTCTAAAAAGTTAATTATGTCCTTGATTTTCAGCATTTATTTCATGGTTTGTAGGAATTGAAATTACTTTACTTTACGAATAGCCCAATATACATGAGCAGATTTTTCTTGTTTCTGCCTCTCTGGTTACCCTTGCTGCTTTTTTCACAAAAAGCGGAACATGATTGGGAGAATTATATTGTGCCCCTGAACGGTAAACCAGTATCGATCAATGTAGACCTTGGATTAAAATCGGTAGCACCTGTCAAAGAGGATTCCATGGTTATCATCATGAGAATAAGGCTGAACCAGCTGGACCAGCAGGGTATGCCCAGGCAGGAAGACATGGAAAATCTACTCAACATTGAAGATCGTCTGGTTGAATATCTAGCAAGACAATGTGGTGCAGTTTTTGCCGGAAGATTTACCCAACGGGGGATCAGGGAATTCTATTTCTATGCACCCGATACACTGGGCTATCGAAAGGCTTTGAACCAGGCGATGCAACCCTATAGCATTTTTGAATGGTTGGCACAGGCAAAAATGGACAAGGGCTGGACCAACTATTTTGAGGTTCTGTATCCTTCCGATCTGGATTTTCTGAGAATTCAAAGCAAAAGAAAACTGGCGAAATTGACCGTCAGGAAAGGTGAAAAGATCAACATCTCACACTTCCTCTCTTTTTCTGACATAGCATCCATGAATCGGTTCCTGTCGGGCCCCGATGCTATTGGTTTTAGTATTGAGAAACTGCCTGCAGTTGTGAGTGCCCAAACCGGACGGTTTGAGTTGCTTCTATCACGTGAAGAAAAACCCTATAAAGGTTGGATAGAAGGGGTAATTGTTCCTTTGTTTAGAAAAGTAAGTGAATATGGTGGAATTTACAGGGGGTGGGAAGGCAATATGCCCTGATTTATAACGTTTTATTGAATAATATTTCAAAGATTAAAATCAATAAATGAAAAACATCCAACGCTACTTTCTGATGATTTTTTTTATCGGCTCTTTTTCCTGTGAGAAAGCAAAAGAAATTGCTAACCAGCAGGCAGAAGATATTGTTATTACACTTATGACAAGTGGAAGATGGGTAGTTGATCAGTTTTCAGTATCCGGAACGGATGTTAAAACAGAATTTGACGGATATGAATTCCAGTTTTTGAAAGACGGAACTGTGGATGCTATCAAAGGCACTACCACTGTCAAAGGAACCTGGAAGGCAAATCAAACCCTCATGACCATTGAATCCAGTTTCATTTCGGGTAATGACACGTTGAAAAAATTGAATTATACATGGTTTATTACCAAATCCGGGCTCACCTTTGTGGAGGCCAAAGTAATTCAGACAGGCTACACATCCAATATGCGACTTGTCAAAAAATGAGAGACCCTAAATTATCTTTGTATTAATTTGAAGTTCAATTGAATGTAATCAAAGACATATCATTTCAAAAATCCTCCTCTCAATTGTTTGGAAAATTATTTTTATTTTTCTTGGTTATCAGTTCTTTTCTGCCTGAATCTTCAAGAGCACAGCTGAATGCCAAGTTTTCATTTGTCAGATCGAAGACCTGCATAAAAACCTCAAGTGATGCGGTGGTTGTCACATTCAGAGATGAAACCACGGGGGGGGCTCATCTTACTCAGTGGGCATTTGGTGATGGAGGTTCATCAACGAATCCCAATCCCACCTGGACCTATACTTCCGCGGGCGTTTACTATGTGACCCTGACGGTTGTCAATGCTGCAAATGAAACATCATTCTTTACTGCCCTTGTTGTTATTTTTCCCGAGCAGGTTGTCAAATTTACAGCAGATGTCACAAGCGGTTGTCTTCCATTGACGGTAAATCTGACGGATCAAACGAAAGACCTTGAAGTAAAAGACCCACTTACTGGAAACATTTTCAAGGAGTTCATTTCCACTCGAAAATGGACCTTTGGCGATGGCACTTCAGCAGCAACTGGTCAAGCTGGCATCTCTCATGTATATACCAAGTCCGGTAATATGGATGTAGGACTTACTGTAGTTTCAGAAGGGGGATGCTCTGTTTTTCAGCCTTCACCTAAAGGATACATAACCGTTTTTGATCCTGGAATTGCAGATTTTTATTTGCCTCCTCCCTCATCCTGTCAATATCCGGTAACCATAAAAGCATTGAATAACAGCACTGGCGTGAATCAGTACAAGTGGACTGTCACCGGCCCTTCCGCAGTAACTATTTCAAATGATGCGGATGCTGAACCAGATTTAACCTTTCCAACACCAGGGACTTATATAATTAAACTGGCCACTACCACTGCAAACGGATGTAAGGATGAAAAGACTTCAGATTATTTTTTACCGCCCACAACAATTAAGGCATCTTTCACAGGACCCGACAGTGCTTGTTCAGGTACATCGTTGAATTTTCTGAATACATCTAACCCGGATCCAATCACCAACCAATGGTTTATTAATGGAAATTTGATTGCAACACAAAAGGATTTGAATTACACATTCACCAATGCCGGACAGTTCACAGTAAGGCTGCAGACCCAGATTGGTGCTTGTCTTGCATTTACAGAAAAAACAATCCGAATAAATCCTGCCCCTGTAGCAGACTTCAGTGTTGATAAAATCAGCAGTTGCAATTTCCCTTTCCCAGTTGTTTTCACAGACAATTCTTCAGGTTCTATTGTAAAGAGGGTTTGGAATTTTGGTGATGGGAATTCGATTACACAGAATTCTCCCTATTCACCTGTTTTATCACACATCTATACACGGGATGGTATTTTTTCTGTTGGTTTAACACTAACATCAGATAAAGGCTGCATTGTGAGTAAGACGGTTCCGAATCAAATTTCAATTGTCCCCCC
>Ga0315901_10001395_pt1 | contig 35129 bp, 32 predicted proteins | sample LakEriMetagenome_10_FD_203761 | JGI IMG/M metagenome (GOLD analysis project Ga0315901, IMG submission 203761) | Freshwater fungal communities from buoy surface, Lake Erie, Ohio, United States - Buoy 2 MA116 | ecosystem: Environmental > Aquatic > Freshwater > Lake | place: USA: Lake Erie, Ohio...
GGGTACGGAAGTTTGTAATGTGCGGATCAGTGGTTCAGGAAATGCGGAGCTGACGGTTAACCGTGAGCTTTCTGCCAGCATCAGCGGGTCCGGGAATATCAGGTATCGTGGTGCTGGCAACCTGGTTAGTTCAAATACCTCCGGCTCCGGAAGGATCCGGAAGATTTAGTCAAAGTAAATATCAACGGCCATGAAAGTCATGAAGTATCTGATGCTGGTGTTAATGATGGTGCCTCTATGGGCCAAAGCACAGGAGAAAGTGATCGTTAATGATAAGTATGCCCAACAGCGGAACCTGGGTACTTTCTCGGAAATTTCAGTGTCCGGCAGCATTGACCTTTATTTATCCCCCGATGATCACCAGGTAGTAGTGGTTAGTGCCAGGGACGAGGCATTGAGGGACAGGATCGTGACCCGGGTCAGTGGCAATAAACTGGAGATCTCATTTGACAGCAAAGGATTGTCCATGCGGTCAGACATGAAACTCAAGGCCTATGTTTCCTTTCGTGAGCTGACTGATCTTTCAGCAAACGGCTCCTCTGATATTTTCGTGAACGGCGTGATCAAGTCAGACAGATTGAACCTCCACATCACCGGATCCAGCGATTTCAGCGGAGCACTCGATGTGAACCGACTGGAACTCCACCAGAGCGGCAGTTCTGATTCAAAGATCAGCGGCCGGGCAAGCATGGTGAAAGTGCATCTTTCGGGGGCGAGCGACATGAAAGCATTTGACCTTAATGCTGAGATCTGCAACGTGGACGCTTCAGGTGCCAGTGATGTCTCTGTGACGGTGTCAAAGGAATTATATATACACGCCACCGGTGCAAGTGATATCAGGTATAAGGGTGGGGGGGCTGTTAAAGAGGCAAGGACAAGCGGGTCGAGCAGCATTAAAATGATAGAGGATTAACAGGCTGGAGAAATAATTTCGTTGGACCGGGAAATTCTACTATATTTGCACTCCAAATCGCGAAGTAGAGCAGCGGTAGCTCGTCGGGCTCATAACCCGAAGGTCGGGAGTTCGATCCTCCCCTTCGCAACAAACGTCCCGCGCAAGCGGGATTTTTAATTTTAGCAAACTGTAGTGCATGTTCAAATCGGGCTTTGTAAATATTTTCGGAAGGCCGAATGCTGGAAAAAGCACCTTGCTCAATGCGCTGACTGGCGAGAAACTTGCCATCATATCCCCCAAGGTACAGACCACCCGTCACCGAATCAAGGTCTTTATAAACGGGGATGACTACCAGATCATACTTTCCGATACACCGGGCATCATCGATCCCGAGTACAAGTTGCACGAGAAGATGATGCGGGCGGTGAAAAGCAGCCTGGAAGACGCTGATGTGGCCATCCTTCTGGCAGACGTGTATGACGATGCAGAGAAAATGGACAAGGTATTCACGCAACTGCACCTGAAGGTTCCCGTTATACTGGTGCTGAATAAGATCGATAAGGCTGGCACTGAACGCGTGGAACAGGTCAGGACTTTTTTCAGCACCCGCCCTTATGGCAAGGAGATCATTGCCATTTCGGCATTGCATAACAGGCACACGGACCAGTTGTTGAAAGCGATCCTGGACAAGTTGCCAGAGGGTGATCCGTTCTATGATCCCGAGGATCTGACCGATCTGCCACAGCGGTTTTTTGCAGGCGAGTTGATCCGTGAGAAGATCTACGAATTGTTCGAACAGGAGTTGCCATACCAGACTACAGTAGTTGTCAGGGAGTTCCAGGAGAAGAATTCGCTGACCAAGATCATCGCTGATGTGGTGGTCAACCGGGAATCTCAGAAAGGGATCATCTTGGGAGAGAAGGGAAACATGATCAAGAAGCTGGGTACCCTGTCGCGTGTGTCCCTGGAAGAGTTCCTGGGCCGTAAGGTGTTCCTGGAATTGTTTGTGAAAGTCAGACCCAAGTGGCGGGAGAACGATACCTTTCTGAAGGAATACGGGTACTAAAGCAATAAGTCAAGATAAAAGATATGGGTTTTACAGTAGCAATAGTAGGCAGGCCGAATGTGGGCAAAAGCACATTGTTCAACAGGCTCCTTGAGCAAAGGAAAGCCATCGTGGAAGATACCCCCGGCGTAACCCGTGACAGGCAGTATGGCGTTGCTGAATGGATCGGGAAATCGTTCAATGTGATCGATACCGGGGGCTTCGTGCCCAATAGCAATGATGTTTTTGAACGAGAGATCCGCAAGCAGGTGATGATCGCTGTGGAAGAAGCCCATGCCATCATATTCATGGTGGATGCTGCCACAGGCATTACGGATCTCGATCAAACCATGGCCAAGGTGTTAAGGAGAACGGATAAACCTGTTTTGCTGGCAGTGAATAAGGTTGACAACCATAGCAGGTTCCTGGAAGCGCAAGAGTTCTACCAGCTGGGGTTTGATAAGATATTTTTTCTTTCATCGATGTCAGGCAGCGGAACCGGCGAATTGCTGGATGAACTGGCCCTGCACATCAAGGAGGAGCATGAGGATAATGAGAACCAGGAAGGCCTGCCCAAGATCTCCATCGTGGGGCAGCCGAATGTGGGAAAATCGTCCCTGCTCAATGCCCTGGTAGGATCTGAGCGGACCATCGTTAGTGATATTGCCGGTACCACAAGGGACACCATCCATACCCACTACAACTTGTTCCAGAAGGAGTTCATCCTGATCGACACCGCAGGTATCCGGAGAAAAAGCAAGGTGAACGAAGACCTGGAGTTCTACTCGGTGATCAGGGCCATTAAGGCGCTGGACGAATCCGATGTATGCCTGTTGATGATCGACGCCGAGAAGGGCATTACCCAGCAGGACCTGAACATTTTCAGCCTGGCGGAGAAAAAGGGGAAGGGCATTGTGCTGCTGGTGAATAAATGGGATCTCCATGAAAAAGAGACCAACACGGCGAAGGATTACGAAAAGGAACTGAAGAAAAGGCTGGCGCCATTTAATGATGTCCCCATCCTGTTTGTTTCGGCAAAGGAGAAGACCAGGATCTTTAAAGCCGTTGAAGTAGCCCTCCAGGTGTTTGAGAGCCGTAAAAACAAGATCCCCACATCCAGGTTGAACGAGGTGATGCTTAAGGCCATTGAATCTTTTCATCCCCCCGTGGTCAGGGGCGTCCCCATCCGGATCAAGTACGTCACCCAGCTGCCAACGGTGGTGCCAAGTTTTGCTTTTTTCTGCAATTTTCCCGAGGATATCAAGACCCCGTATCGTAACTACCTGGAAAACAAGCTTCGCGAGAATTTTAACTTCAGCGGAGTACCCGTAAGGATATTTTTCAGAAAAAAATAATTTTCCTTGCCAATTTTTGGAAAATATTCCCAAAACCTTATACCTTTGCCAACAATTCAAAAAAAAATTAAATGAAAAAAGTACTTGCTATTTTCGCTATCGCTGCCATGTTCGCAGCTTGCAACAGCGCAACTGAGTCTGCTGCTGCTGCCGTTGACAGTGCTGCAACAACCGTTGAAGCTGCTGTTGATACAACTGTTTCAAATGTAGCTGCTACAGTTGATTCTGCTGCTTCTGCAGTAGTTGATTCTGCTAAAGCTAAAGCTGCTGACGCCGTTGAAGCCGTGAAAGAAGAAGTGAAGAAGTAATTATCTTACGCTCAGCATATTGTCCCTCCCGGTTTTCGGGGGGGATTTTTTTTGCCACTATACCTTCTGCTTTTTTCTGGAAGGATTAGCTCCGGATAGGGGCTCACCCAGTCTGCGTATGAGTTTTCTTGCCGCTTGTGCAAATGCATTCGCTTCCTTTTTTTTCGCAGCTATGAACGGGTTGTCGTCCAGTTTTCCGATCACCCTCTCCATCTCTTCCTGATTCTCATACACCATCTGGCGGAAGGGGTTTTCGTAATCCTTAAGCCTGGATGCGTAGATCTCCTCGGTGATCCATCCTGCTATGTCTACCGCGTCTTTTAGCAGGAGGATAGCGGTGTCTTTATGCAGTTTACGTTCTTTGCGTCCGTCCAGTTCCATAAAAGAAGCAATGGCATGGGCCAGTACCTGCATGTCGTACCCCACAGACTGGCTCCGATAAAAATCGTGTACTCCATCCCAGTTCCTGATCCTGCCTGCCAGGATGCTTTTCCTGAAGGTTTCAAACTCCGCTTCCGGAATCAGCTGACCTCCGATATTGACCCATTTGGTTCTGCCAATGACGGGAATGGTCTGCAATGCCTTAACAGGATCTTTGGAAAGCCGGAGAAAGCGCAGCAGATGTATGGCGCCATAATATTTGATCATGTCCTTAAATGCATGGTAAGCCGGACGAGGTTTAAGCAGCACCACTTTTCGTTCACTATTCTCAAAACCTGAGGCCACTATTTCCAGGTCATCAATGGCGGTGTTATTAGCATCCAGTAATTCCAGACCTTGCCGATGGTGATCGCGTTCTGTTTTGCCATCTTGTCCATTAGCCAGGTGCCAGGCCCTCCCCACGCAGATCCGCATGATATCAAGGGCATCCATCATTTCGTTCACGCTGTCGGGTGCGAGGTAGGAGGTTTCTATCCGCTGGATTTTTTCCTTACGAAGGTCCCGGGCTCCATATTTCCATTCGTTGCGGCTTAATGCATAGAGGTTATACATGAACCAGTAGGCGGGGAGAACCAGCAATCTGTTGTTGTGAACATCATTGCTTAACAGTGAAAACGGGATCTTTATATCCAGCTCAGCAGGATAGTCGCCTTTACTGATCATCGTGAAAGTGGCAAATCTGGAATTATGTTTGAGGCTCACGCAAAGGCCCGGCCAGAATCCGCGGCCGGCGAGGATCTCTCCGTCGGCGCTTCTTGAATTGTGGTTGGAACCTACGGTGGCGCCTGCTGCCATGTTTGACTGGCCCTCCACCAGTGAAGCACAGAGGAACGAGTTGTTGTGATGCTGTTCGTGAAATGGGAAGATGAGTGAATTGAGCACTTCACAGCAGGAGATGGTGGAGTTGTTTCCAAGATAAGAGTTGATCAGACGGGCTCCGTATTTCAGCTGTGAATGCGAGGCCATAATAAACCTGACTGCTTTCACGCCATAGAATACTTTGCAGCCAACGCCGATCACTCCATTTACCAGCTCGCAACCTTCACCGATCTGGGTGGGGGCTTCGGGAGAACTGTTTATGGTCAGGTTCTTGAGCTTATTTGCGCCCTTCATATACACGTCGCTCCCCATCCACACATCCTTGATCATCCTGCAATTCTTGATCACGGTCCGGTCCCCGATCTTTCCATAGTAACCCCGTTGTTTATCGAATTTTTTTTCTGTGAACTGCGTGAATTTTTCCAGCAGTCTTTCATCGCCTCGGAACTTTGACCACATATATGCATCGCCTGGAAGCATACCGTTGAATGGAATGATGGCCCTGCCTGCGTTCTCGTTGCATACCTCCATCCATATCCGGATATTCTCCGGCTCACCCTATTTCACGATACCGTTTCCAAATTTGGCGACATTGGTGGTGGCGAGTTCATTAACATTAGCGATGATGACGTCATTACCTATAATGTAATGAGCTAAGAAATTGACATTGTCGATGACCACGTTGTCTCCAAAATCGCAGCTGATGATGGTGCTGTTATATAATCCTACCGGCAGGCGCAGGTTTCTGAATTCAAGAAAATAGGCCTCCAGTTTCCCGATCCGGACCAGGCCGAAGAAACTGCAATTATGAACGAGGCCGGGGTTAAAGGCATCTGACACGAGTAGTTTGTTCCAGTCATCCGACGTGTTGTTGTTCCTGACCAGCATCTCAATTTCAAATGCAGTCAGATGCCGATAGCTGATGCCGCTATTATTCTGCAGGTTACGGAGATGGTATTCGTCTTTTCCTTTAGGGAGAAATTCAGGATTTACAAATCCGTAGCCAACTTCGTTGACCGAACGTTTAATGATGTTATTCATAAGGCGCTTTATTCAACGGTTACACTTTTTGCCAGATTCCTGGGTTTGTCAACATCGAGGCCCTTATGCACGCCGATGTGGTAAGCCAATAATTGCAAGGGAATGACATTGACAATAGGTGCGATCAATTCATCACAAGCAGGTACCTGAATGGTTTCATCGGCAAGTGAACTGATCATTTCGTCCCCTTCTGTTACAATGGCGATCACTTTCCCTTTCCGTGCTTTGATCTCCTGGATATTGCTTACAATTTTCTCGTGATAGGAGTCTTTAGTGGCAACAAAGATCACAGGGAGGTTCTCATCCACCAGGGCAATTGGACCATGTTTCATTTCTGCTGCGGGGTAACCCTCCGCATGTATGTATGAGATCTCCTTTAATTTGAGCGCGCCTTCCAGCGCAACAGGGAAATTATAGCCCCTGCCGAGGTAAAGAACATCGCGGGCATTAGCATATTTCGAAGCAATATCTTTTATTTGATCATTAAGTTTTAACACCAGTTCCGCTTTTTCAGGCACTTCATGCAATTCGTTCAGCAGGTGGATATATCTGTCGCGGTCAATTGTTCCTTTTTCCAGGGCAATCTTTAACGCTACCATGGTCAGCACGGTCAGTTGGGCGGTGAATGCCTTTGTACTTGCCACGCCTATTTCAGGGCCTGCATGGGTATAGGCACCCGAGTGGGAGGCACGGGCTATGGATGATCCAACAACGTTAAGGATGCCGAAAATAAATGCCCCATGATCTTTTGCTTTTTCTATGGCTACCAGTGTATCTGCTGTTTCCCCGCTTTGTGAAATGGCCATAATGATATCGCCTTTATGGATGACGGGGTTCCTGTACCTGAATTCTGATGCATATTCCACTTCAACGGGTATCCTGCACACTTCTTCAAAGATGTATTCGGCAACCAGGCCAGCATGCCAGCTGGTTCCGCAGGCTACCATAATGATCCTGTTGGCATTCACAAGCTGTGACAAATGGGTTTGGACACCGCTCATGACAATGCTTGCTTTTTCTACATCCAGACGACCCCGAAGACAGTCATAGATGGTCATCGGTTGCTCGAAGATCTCTTTGATCATGAAGTGATCGTACCCGCCTTTTTCTATTGCTGCCAGTTCAATATCGAGTTTTTGTATATAGGGCGTGATCTTTTCATTGCCAAGGTTTTTAAGGATCAGTTCATCCGGCTTGAGAATGGCTAATTCATAATCGTTCACATACACTACCTCTTTGGTGTATTCGATGATGGGCGAGGCGTCGGAAGCGAGAAAATGCTCATCTTTCCCGATACCAATAACCACCGGACTACCTTTTCTTGCAGCGATCAGCGTATCCGGATGCTCTTCTTCGATCAGCACGATCACATAAGCGCCAACCACTCTCTTTAAAGCGATCCTGACAGCTTCTTCAAGTGGGCAATGGTTATTGATCCATATATCCTCAATGAAATTCAGCAACACTTCAGTGTCAGTGTCACTATGAAAATGATACCCCTTGCTTACTAGTTCTTTTTTGAGCTGTCCGTAGTTTTCTATGATGCCATTATGGATCATGGCGAGCTTGCCGGAATTAGATAAATGCGGGTGCGCATTCCGGTCACTGGGTTCGCCATGCGTGGCCCATCGGGTGTGACCGATTCCAATATGGGCAGGAAGGGCCTTTCCCAGAAGGGACTCTTCCATTTCACTTACCCGTCCTTTCTTTTTATAGACCCTGAGTCCATTGCCGTCAAGAAGGGCAACGCCCGCACTATCGTATCCTCTGTATTCAAGTCTTTGCAGGCCTTTTAAAATGACCGGGTAGGCTTCGCGATGGCCAATATAAGCGACTATTCCGCACATGAAGTTGGTGTTTTATGGCTGGTAAGATATAAAATACATACAGGTTTGTATACCGAATGATGACCTTCCTATTCAAAGCAGGCAGCAATTCGATTTAGCAATCTATCAGTCAGCTTATAATAAAATGCCTTTGAGAATAAGATATGCGCAGGAAAAATATATAACGAGTCCTGTAACGTCAACCAGTGTAGCAACAAAGGGGGCCGATGATACCGCCGGATCGGCCCCGAGTTTTTTCAGCAGGATTGGAAGCATGGATCCGGTGAGTGTTCCCAGTAACACTACGCCTAACAGCGAGATGCCGACTACCGCGCCTATATAGGGATAATGTTCACCATATAGATTTGGAAAGATGCTGTTCCAGAGGATGATGCGTGAGAATCCGATCAGGCCGAGCACGGATCCGAGCAGCAGGCCGGACACGATCTCCCTTCTCATCACCCGCCACCAGTCTTCCAGGCTTAATTCACCCACGGCCATGGCCTGGATGATCAGGGTAGATGCCTGTGCGCCGCTGTTTCCGCCACTGGAAATTATCAGCGGTACAAACAGGGCCAGCACAACGGCTTTTTCGATCTCGTGTTCATAATAGCCCATAGCCGTTGCCGTCAGCATCTCGCCGATCAGGAGAACGATCAGCCATACTACTCTTTTCTTGAATAGTTTGAGTATGGGCATTTCAAGGTAGGGCTCGTCGAGCGCCTCGGTACCACCCATTTTCTGCATGTCTTCGCTGAACTCCTCGTTGGCTACCCAGAGAATGTCGTCGATGGTCACAATACCCATCAGGATATTATCATCATTCACTACGGGCAGTGCCACGCGGTTATTCATTTTGAACACCTGGTTGGCCAGTTCCTGATCGTCGTTCACATTCAGGGTAATGAAACGGCCGTCAACCAATTCACGCACTTTCAATTCCGGCGGGGATAACAGGAAGTCGCGGATCCTGACGTCGTCAAGCAGCAGTCCCTGTTCATTCACTACATAGATCACGTCCAGGGTTTCAACGTCCTTGCCGAATTTGCGGATATAATTCAGCACATCGCTGATGGTCCATTCCTGGTTCACGGCAAGGTAGTCGGGTGTCATCAGCCTGCCAACGCTGCCTTCAGGGTAACCGAGCAGGGCAAGGGTGATCCTTCGTTCTTCTGGCTCAAGCATTTTAAGCAGTTCCCTGACCACCTCAACGGGGAGTTCCTCGAGGAATGCGGTTCTGTCGTCCGCGGGCAGGGCGTTCAGAAGTTCGGCGGTTTTCAGCGGGGGAAGGCCCTGGATGATCCTTTTCTGGCCCGGGAAGTCAAGGATCTTGAAGGTGCTTGCTGCCCGGTTGGTGGACAGGGAAGCAATGATCTGGACAGCGTATTCTTCGTAGTCGTTGATCAGATCGCATACGTCGCTGATATTCTGGCTGTTCAGGAATTCCTGGATCTCCAGTTTGTCATCCCGGGAGATGACCTCTTCGAACTGATCTTGCATGCTGAGGTTGTCCAGTTCCATAACAGCTGTTTCTACTAATTTGTAAAAATACTTTATTTGTCAGAGCTTGCTTACATGATACTTCCATCATTATTCATTGCCGGAACACGGGAGAAGGGCCGGGGCGTGTTCACTGCTGAAGATATAGCAAAAAAAACGGTGATCGAGATGTCGCCGGTCATTGTGATGCCCAAGAACGAGCGGGTGCTGATCGACAAGACCCTGTTGTATTATTATATTTTCGAATGGGGCCCCAAGCGCGACAAATGCTGTATGGCGCTGGGCTATGTGCCCATGTATAATCATTCCTACAATTCAAATTGTGAATACGAAATGGATTATGACCATGAGTACATGGTGATCAGGACGGTGAGGGCGGTGAAGGCGGGTGATGAACTCACCATCAACTACAATGGGAAATGGAATGACCAGACCAAAATGTGGTTTGACGTAAAAGATTGATCAGTCGTATTTCTTAAGGATTGCCACCACTTGGTCCCGGTAATGTCCGCCAAACAGGAGCAGATGCGCGATGAGATGATAGAGTTGGAAAATGTCCAGCCTGTCATGGTGACCAGGCTGCAGGGGAAAGGCTTCCTCGTAGGCCTGGTAAAATTTTTCGTCGTATCCTCCAAAGAGCCTTGTGATGGCGAGGTCCATTTCCCGGTGACCGTAATAGGCGGAGGGGTCGAAAATGGCGGCATGTCCGGTTTCGTGTACCACAAAATTTCCTTTCCAAAGGTCGCCATGCAGCAGGGCGGGATTTTCTTCGGGTATCAGACTGGAAAGACGTGCACAGAACTGTTCCGCGAGTGCTACGTTTGCGGAATCCAGCATTTTATTTTTTTCAGCCTTGTAGATCAGTGGCATGATCCGCTGGTTGGCGTAGAATTCGTGCCAGGTTTGCTTGTCAGCATTAGCCTGGTGCAGTTTACCAATGTAGTTGTCGAAGTCGAGTCCAAACATCGGGCGCGTATGCTGGTGGAGGGTAGCCATCGATCTCCCAAATACTTCCCAGAAATCCGGGACCATTTGACCTGCTTCGAGGTATTCCATGACCAGGTAGATCTGTTGGTGGAATTTCCCATCGAACAATGGCCGTGGAACTTTTAGTGCGCCCGCATTGGCGAGGGTCACAAGGCCTTTTGCTTCTTTTTCAAAAAAGTCCAGTCCGAACAGCGCGGCATTGATCTTTATGAAGTATTTCCCTTTGTTGGTATGGAGGATACAGGTTTGACTGATATCGCCGCCGGGGACAGCATCTGCATGGTTAATGAGAACCGGCTCGTCAAAGAAACGGGTGAAGCATTCGTTGAGGTGTTGCTGGAAATTCTGATTGAACAACATAGCTGGTCAGGATTGTGCTAAAGGTAATCATTGTTGATTACTCTTTTTTATGATCTCCAGTTGTTCATTGAGATATTCCCTGGTATACCAGTTCCCGTTTTTCATGACCCCGCGGATCTTTTGGGTATTCTCAATAGATTCAAGTGGATTGGCGTCGAGCAGGATGAGATCGGCATGGGCGCCCACCCGGATTATACCCACATCGTCCCTCTTCAGGAACCGCCCGATATTGAAGGTGCCTGTTTTTAATGCTTCATAAGGGGTGAGACCCGCATCTGTATAATATTTCAGCTCCTGGTGGGTGGAGAATCCCGGTACGTCGAAGACCTGGGGCGCATCGGAACCCAGCAGTATGCCCACTTTACTGTCATTCATAGACCTGATCAGTTTCTTTCTAAGGTTCATGAAATGGATCATTTTTTCGTGGTCGTACTGTTCATTCGACATCAGGTTTTTCTTACTCTGCACCCAGCTTGTAAGGGTTCTTTTGTCCATGTAGACCATTTCGGGCTCGGCAGCCAGTTCTTCTGCTGTGCGTAAGGGTGAAAACCAGCGTTGTGAGAGGGCTTCTGTGGGCACTACCCAGATGTTGTTTTCCCTGAGGGCCGTCATGAGGGCCGGAATTTTGGAGGTATCGGCATGATCAGCAATGAACATTGCAAAAAGGCCGATGGAGTCTTCACGCATATGTTCTATCCCGGGCACCAGGGCCTCGATGAATCCGTCCATATGTTCAATGGTGGTATAGCCGGAGGAAATGGCCAGCCATACCCCCACATTAAATGAAACGTGGCCGGCGAATGGTATTCCTGCGTCGTAGGCGGCCTTGGTTATGGCAAGGAATTTTTCTTTGCTTAGCCCGGGATGCAATTTCAGGAAATCATAGCCCATCTTTTTTTGTTCATACACCATGAGGGCTCCATCGGTGGGAGAAGCGACGGAGTTCCCGTTTAGGGAGGGGCCTGATGTGATGATGGTGGGGCCGGGGATGCTTCCCTCGGCCACTTTTTTCCGGAGTTCAAGGTGCAGTGGGTGGCCGAGCATGCCCCTGATGGTGGTGACTCCATTGGCGAGGAAAAGGGTCAGCACTTTTTTCATGGGTTCGATATCGTTCACCGGGGGGATATGTGCATGCATTTCAGCCAGGCCGGGCATCAGGAATTTCCCTTTGCCATCGATCACCGTGCCGGTGATTTTTTTGTTGGAACTGGGCCTGATCGATTGTATCCTGCCGTTCCGTATGACCACGGTTTGGTCGCGGATCAGTTTTTCCTTATTCATGGGAAGAATATCCACGTGTGTAAATACGATATCCTTTTCCTGTTGTGCTGACACCACCAGGGGGAATAACATGGTGATGCAGATGGAGAGAAATGCCCTCATATGCGTAAACATATTTATAAGTTAATTCTTTTTTACCAGACTTTCAATCAGCGGACCATCTAAACAAGTCTTAGCTGGCTAGGGCGGGAAGGTCGGGCCGCGTAAAGGGTGGCCTCGGGGAAGGAGGCTTCAACCGAGATCCCAAAACCAGGGGTGGTAGTTTGGATTTGTGGGGAAAAAAACATCCGTTCATGTTGTTTTAAACAAGGAGCAATGAATCCCCAGTATTTACTTGCATACTGATCAGGTTATACAGTTGAAGGGGCGTTAAGCAGGATGCCTTACATTTGGCGTTAGTTATCATTTAAAAAACGAACGCTATGTCAGGTCAGGATGTTTTTCAGTCGCCCGATTATTTTGCCCTCGATGAATTGTTGTCTGATGAGCATAAGATGGTGCGTGATTCGGTCAGGGGTTATGTCAAGAAAGAGATCTCGCCGATCATTGAGGACTATGCGCAGAAAGCGGAATTCCCCGTGCAGATCGTGAAGCAGTTGGGCGACATGGGCTGTTTTGGGCCAACGGTACCTGTGGAGTATGGTGGTGGTGGTTTGGACTATATCAGTTATGGCCTGATGATGCAGGAGTTGGAGCGCGGGGACAGCGGGGTGAGGTCTACGGCGTCGGTACAGGGTTCACTGGTGATGTTTCCGATCTATGCTTATGGCAGCGAGGAACAGAAAAGAAAGTATTTGCCGAAGTTGGGAAGTGGCGAGTGGCTGGGTTGCTTCGGGCTGACGGAGCCGGATCACGGGAGCAATCCTGCAGGTATGCTGAGTCATTTCACGGATGCGGGCGACCACGTGGTATTGAATGGAAGCAAAATGTGGATCAGTAACGCCCCCTATTCCCAGGTGGCCGTGGTGTGGGCAAAGAATGAGGCAGGCGAAGTGCAGGGGCTGATCCTCGAGCGGGGCATGGAAGGATTTACCACCCCCACTACAAAGGGTAAGTGGAGCCTGAGGGCTTCGGCAACGGGTGAACTGGTTTTTGATCATGTAAAAGTGCCTAAGGAGAATATACTTCCCGGCGTGAAGGGTTTGAAAGGGCCACTCAGTTGCCTGTCGAAAGCCAGGTTTGGAATTGCCTGGGGTGCCCTGGGCGCCGCGATGGACTGTTATGATACAGCCTTGAGATACTCGAAGGAAAGGGAGCAGTTCGGCAAGCCTATCGGGGCGTTTCAGTTGCAGCAGAAGAAGCTTGCTGAAATGATCACCGAGATCACCAAGGGGCAGCTGTTGAACTGGAGGCTGGGTGTGCTGATGAATGAAGGTAAGGCCACGCCCCAGCAGGTGAGCATGGCCAAGCGTAATGCGTGTGAAGTAGCCGCTAATATCTGCAGGGATGCCCGGCAAATGCTGGGCGGGATGGGTATTACGGGCGAGTATCCGGTGATGAGGCATATGATGAATCTTGAGAGTGTGATCACCTACGAGGGAACACATGATATTCATCTGCTGATCACAGGCATGGATGTAACCGGCTTCAACGCTTTTGGATAAAATGGAAACGATGCCAAATGAGAATATTCTTTATCGGATTTATGGGTTCAGGGAAGTCGACCTGGGGGCGACTCATTGCAGAGCAGTTGGGTAAACCATTTTTTGACCTTGATGATATTATTGAAAAACGGGTTAATATGAAAATCAATGATATCTTTGAGAAGAAAGGTGAAAGCTATTTCCGTAAGATCGAAGGCGTGTGTTTGAGGGAGCTGTATGAGGTGGACGACTTTATCCTGGCGTGTGGGGGCGGAGCGCCCTGCTACTTTGACAATATGGCGTTAATGAATTCCATGGGTATCACTGTTTGGATGAATACCCCCAAGCAGGTCATGGCAACAAGGCTGGTGGAGGAAGCGGAACACAGACCCCTGGTAAGGGGCATGTCTCCGGGAAAGTTGCAGGAGTTCATAGACGATAAACTCGAAGAAAGGTTACAGTATTATAGCCAGGCGCAGCTCGTGATCGATCCTACTGCTATCACCCCCAATGAACTGATCAACCAACTGCGAGAACATGCATAGAGTTTACCTCAAGATCGGCGCTTTCATCGGAGCATTCAGTGTACTGCTCGGTGCTTTCGCCGCCCACCAATTGAAACCCAAACTGTCCCCCGATGTGTTCGCCACCTTCCAGACCGGTGTCACTTACCAATTCTATCATGGTCTGGCTCTTCTTATCACCGGAATCCTCCTTAAGAGATATCCAAATGATTGGATGATATGGGCGGGCAGGATGTTTGTAACCGGCATTATTTTGTTCAGTGGATCCCTGTATCTGCTGGCGCTATTGAAATCCATCAAGGATATCGGATTGGGAGGTTTTGGCCTCATCACTCCAGTGGGTGGATTATTCCTGGTAGCTGGCTGGGTCTGCCTGATGGTTGGCGTGCCGGCCAATAAACCTGTTAGCAACGATTAGTTCATCGGGCTTAAAAAAATCTTAGGTTTGCATCGATATGGCGAACCGTTTAAAAACCGTCAAAAAGAATTCTGATCCGGGACAACTGACTGCCGAAAAAGAAGAGAAAGTGGTATTGCGTGATGTGGTGAGGGATGAGCGCACACACAAGATCACTGGAGCCTTGCTGCTTATGCTTTGCTTTTTTTTCCTGGTGGCATTTACATCGTATCTGTTCACCTGGAAGGAGGATCAGGATAAGGTTTTTCAGCACGGCATCTCCATCCTGGCGCCTAACGAGTATCCGATCGCTAACCTGTTGGGAGCCTTTGGTGCCTATATCTCCCATTTATTTTTTTTTAAGGGATTCGGCGTTGCATCCTACCTGTTTTGCTCTTTCCTTTTTGTCGCGGGCATTAACCTGCTCTTCAACAGGAGGATTTTTTCTATTCCAAGGAACCTTAAATACCTCGTTTCAGGCCTGATCATTTTCAGCCTGAGTTTTGCATTTGTATTCCGCGGTAGTGATTTTCACTTCGGTGGGGAAGTGGGCAACCAGTTGAGTAAATGGTGTACTGGCCTGATTGGCAATCTGGGCACGGGCGTGCTGATACTTGTTGCATTCTTTTCCTATATGATCTGGAGGGTCAACCCGGTATTTAAAGTGCCATCACTGAAAATGCCGGAGCGAAAGGCGCCGATCGTTGATGAAGAGGTTGAGGAAGTTTCTGAAACAGATGAAGAAGAGTTGGTTCCCGTTAAGGGAAACCGGCTTAAAAAAACTAAGCAGCCCATTGTATTGGCTCCCGGGCCCGAAGAGGATAGTGGGCCGGCCATACAACTGGTTGAAAAGCCGGAACCCCCGTTGGTCAAGTTGGGACCTTTGCCTGATCCCGACCCTGAACCTGAGCCTGAACCGCTGCCGGAGCCTACCCACTCCCGGTATATGCCCAAGCCCAAGCCTTCAGACGGATTGGAATTGGAGATCAAAACCATTCAGCCGGAAGAGGAAGAAGAAGAGCCAACCAGCGCCGCTGAAAAGGTGGCTAAACTCCCCCCATATGATCCCATCCTGGATTTGCGGGATTATAAATATCCCAAACTTGAACTCCTTGACCAGCATGGCAATGAAAAGATCGTCATGGATGCAGCGGAGCTGGAGGCCAATAAGAACCAGATCATCAATACGCTGAAGAATTACGATATCGCCATTCAGAAAATCCTCGCCACTGTTGGTCCCACTGTTACACTGTATGAAATTGTTCCTTCTGCAGGGGTAAGGATCTCGCGGATCAAGAATCTCGAAGATGATATTGCACTGAGTCTCTCAGCCCTGGGCATCCGGATCATTGCGCCGATACCAGGGAAAGGAACGATAGGTATCGAGGTGCCCAATGTTAAGAAGAGCATCGTGGGGATGAAAACCATCCTTTCGTCCGACAAATTCCAAAATAGCCACTATACGTTACCGATAGCCCTGGGTAAAAAGATCGATAATGAACTGTTTGTTGTTGACCTGACTACAATGCCGCACCTTCTGATGGCCGGTGCCACAGGTCAGGGAAAATCCGTGGGTGTAAATGCTATCCTGGTTTCCCTGTTGTATAAGAAACATCCTTCGCAACTGAAGTTTGTGCTGGTTGACCCTAAGAAAGTAGAGCTTAGCCTGTACAGGCTGATCGAGAAACATTTCCTGGCCAAGTTGCCGGGAGAGGACGAATCGATCATTACCGATACCCGAAAAGTAGTCCATACACTGAATGCGCTTTGTATAGAGATGGATAACCGGTACGATCTGCTGAAAGAGGCTGGCTGCCGGAATATCCGTGAGTACAACGAGAAGTTTGTAGCCCGTAAACTCAACCCGGAGAAGGGACACCAGTTCCTTCCTTTCATCGTTCTTGTGATCGATGAATTTGCCGATCTGATCATGACGGCCGGCAAAGAGATCGAGATGCCCATTGCGAGGCTTGCCCAGCTTGCCCGTGCGGTTGGTATTCACCTGATCATTGCCACACAAAGGCCCTCTGTCAACATCATTACCGGTACGATCAAGGCGAATTTCCCTGCCAGGATCGCTTTCAAGGTATCCAGTAAAGTCGATTCCAGAACCATATTGGACACAGGCGGGGCAGAGCAGCTTATCGGGCGGGGAGATATGCTGATCTCCTACAATGGCGAAGTCACCCGTTTGCAGTGCGTATTTGTAGACACTCCGGAAGTAGAGCGCGTGGTGGAATATATCGGCAAGCAGCGCGGCTATCCGCAGGCATTCCTGCTGCCTGAGTACATCGACGAGAAAGATGCTGAAGGGAAAGATATTGATATGTCTGAGCGCGACCCGCTGTTTGAGGAAGCCGCAAGACTGATCGTGCAGAGCCAGGTGGGATCCACCTCACTGCTCCAGAGACGTATGAAACTGGGGTATAACCGGGCCGGCCGTCTAATGGACCAGCTCGAAGCTGCAGGCATTGTTGGGGGGAACCAGGGCAGCAAGGCCAGGGAGGTGATGATCAAGTCAGATATGGAGTTGCAGGAGGTGCTACAGCAGTACGGGATGTAATTTTTCCTGATTTTCACATTAACAGATTAAACCCTTTACCAGCAGATCCCGTCTATAGTTATATCTTTGCACCCAATTTTAATCAACTTTATCAGATGAAAAATTTGATTGCCATATTCCTTGTATTGTTCGCCACTACTAACATAGATGCCCAAACGAGTTCTTTGGGTAAAAATGACCCTGAAGCAAAAAAACTGCTGGACGCGGTCAGTTCCAAGTTTAAAACTTATAAATCCATCAAAGGGAATTTCACCCTTGAAGTGAAAGATGGTGCGGGCAAAACCCAGGGCACCAAAAAGGGTGTGGTATATATGAAAGGTACCAAGTATCGCGTGAGCATCACCGGTCAGGAGATCTTCTGCGATGGCAAGAATGTGTGGACCTTGGATAAAGGGGCCAACGAAGTGCAGGTGGCCCAGTTCGATAACTCCGGCAGTTCCATTACGCCCCAGAAGTTGTTCACCAATTTCTACGACAAGGATTTTCTGTACAAAATGAACGATGAAAAGAAAGTAGCTGGTAAAGTAATTCAGGAAGTGGAGCTGACCCCTACTGATAAAAGCAAACCTTTCTTCAAAGTGCTCCTGAACATAGACAAGGCTTCCAAGATGATCACATCTACACAGATCTTCGAAAAATCAGGCAACCGCTATGCATACGCCATGAGCAACGTGGCCACCAACACCGCGATCACTGACGACACGTTCACTTTTGATGCCAAAAAATTCCCTGGCGTAGAAGTTATTGATTTAAGGTAATTGGCTCATTGGCTCATTGGCTCATTGGCTCATTGGCTCATTGGCTCATTGGCTCATTGGCTCATTGGCTCATTGGCTCATTGGCTCATTGGCTCATTGGCTCATTGGCTCATTGGCCTCGCAATTTAAAGAATTAGTCAATTAGCCAATCCGCTAATCCGTTAATCTTTAGCTCCCCACCGAAAGGACTTGCTGTCAAAGCCGGCAAGGTCAATGATGCGGTCCACCACTGTTGCGGCTACAGCTTCGATGGTTTGCGGTTGGCTGTAAAAGGATGGAGTAGCAGGACAAATAATTCCGCCTGCCAGGGTAACAGCTTCCATGTTCCGGATGTGGATCAGGTTATAGGGTGTTTCGCGGACTACGCAGATCAGCTTTCTTCTTTCTTTCAATACTACATCAGCCGCCCGGGTAATCAGGTCGTTTGATATGCCCGTGGCAACCCTGCCAAGCGTGCCCATGGAACAGGGAACAATGATCATGGTATCAAATTGCCCGGATCCCGATGCGAACGGCGCCGAAAAGTCGGTTTTTGAATAGAACGGGAAAGGGTAGTTCCCATAGTCCTTGTTGTTGAGTTCCGTTTCCCAGACATCCCTGGCGTTATCGGACATCACTACGGCCACTTCATCCCATTGCGGTGACAATGCCGAAAGTTTATCTAACAAAAGCTTAAAGTAGATGGAACCACTCGCACCTGTAGCCGCAACCACTAGTTTTCTCATGTTTTTCGTTATTACTTTGTAATACAAACAATTTACTATGCAAAAAGTTATCGCAACAGCTTTCATCGTTCTGGTGTTGCCATTTGCATGGTCCTTTGTGGAGCATGGCTCATCGTTACAGGGGGGAGAGCAGTCGGCTTCCCTTGTTTCGCCGGGAAGGGCTGAATTGGGCGTATTGCCGGCTAAGGAGAAGATCAAATGGATCAGCCTGGCAGAGGCTGAAAAGATATTCAAGGTGGAGAATAAAACCGTTTTAATCGACCTCTACACTGATTGGTGCAGCTGGTGCAAGGTCATGGATAAGAAAACCTACAGCGATCCCGATGTGGTCAGGTACATCAATGAGCATTTCCTGCCGGTAAAGCTCGACGCGGAATCGAAGGAAAAGATCAGTTGGCTGGGCAAGGAATATCATTACCAGCCTTCATCCAGGATGAATGCCTTCGCAGTTTACCTTACCCGGGGAAACCTGAGCTTTCCCACCACCGTATTTATTCCCGCTTCAGAGCCGGATCCCCTGGCGGTTCCAGGTTTCCTGGAGCCCAGGGACATCGAAGGCCTGCTGAAGTATTTTGGCGACGGCCATTTCGGGAAGACGTCTTTTGATGTCTACATAAAAAAATTCGAAAGTTCCTGGAAATAAGTACAATAAAGAGGTCACCGCCACCGTTTTAGACATGGTTTTTCATAGGATATTGGATTTAAAACGGGGCTGGATTTCTATCCTGGCCCTTTTTTTTATTTAGCTGATTGGCTGATTGACTCATTGGCTGATTCTAAAATATAAAAAGCCCGTTCTGACATGAACGGGCTTTTTCGTTAAAGAATTAGCCAATGAGCCAATGAGTAAATTAGCCAATTGACATATCCGGAATCGCTTCTACGCGGTACTCCCCGGCATCAAGCTTGTGTTTTGTTTCTTCGAAGGCCTGCAGGGTCTGCTGGATATCCTCATCCGTATGGGTAGCCGTGGGGATCAGCCTGAAAATGATATGCCCTTTTGGAATCACCGGATATACCACGATGGAACAGAAGATGTCGTAATTCTCCCGAAGGTCCATCACCATGGCAGTAGCCTCTTCCACGCCGCCGTTCATGTACACCGGAGTCACTACTGAATCTGTTTTTCCGATATCGAACCCTTTTTCTTTCAAGCCCTGCTGAAGTTTCATAGCATTTGACCAGAGCTTTTCCTTAAACTCCGGGTGGTTCCGAACCAGTTCCAGGCGCTTCAAATTGCCCACTACCAGGGGCATGGGAAGGCTTTTTGCAAAGATCTGGCTGCGAATATTATACCTGATGTAGTCAATGATCGTTTTGTCACCAGCAACAAAAGCGCCGATGGACGCCATTGATTTTGCGAAAGTGGAAAAGTACAGGTCTATCTTGTCCTGCACCCCTTGTTCTTCACCCGCTCCGGCGCCAGTCTTTCCGAGGGTGCCAAATCCATGTGCATCGTCCACGAGCAGCCTGAAATCGTATTTGTCTTTCAATGCCGCGATCTCCACCAGTTTCCCCTGGTCGCCCGCCATGCCAAAAACACCCTCGGTGATCACCAGGATACCACCTGTACCCTGCTTTTCCACCAAAGCCGTGGCGCGCTGGAGTTGTTTCTCACAATCGTCGATATCGTTATGCTTAAACACGAAACGGTGACCCGGATGAAGCCTCACCCCGTCAATGATGCAGGCGTGGCTCTCCGCATCATACACGATCACGTCGTGCCTGCTGCAAAGTACGTCGATCAGGCTCACCATGCCCTGGTAACCATAGTTCAGCAGGATGGCATCTTCCTTGGATTCCATGGCGGCCAGTTCGGCTTCAAGTTGTTCGTGCAGGTCGCTGTTTCCACTCATCATCCTCGCACCCATGGGAAGGGCGAGGCCAAATTTTGCTGCTGCATCCGCATCTGCTTTACGCACTTCGGGATGGTTTGCCAGTCCCAGGTAGTTGTTGAGGCTCCAAACGATCTTCTCCTTTCCCCTGAACAACATCCTGTTCCCTATTTCTCCAACCAATTTTGGGAAAGCAAAATATCCGTGGGCCCTTTTCCTGTGTTGTCCAAGTGGCCCCTGATTCCTAGTTAATCTCTCAAAAATGTCCGCCATGCTATTATTGTTTTATGCACAATTTTGCAGCTGCAAAAATACAGCATTTACCTTAATGCCGGATGAGCCCGGCTCCCAAGCCTTATAACCGGGTTTTGTTTGCAAAAATAGTGTTTCCGGCCCGCAGGCCCGGGCAGTTGTTTAAAGTGATCCTGCCAACCGCCCGCTGGTTGGAATGGCCGGTTAGGAAACCGGAATTGTAAAAAAGTCGCGGTTTTTCGTCATTTGGTCAATTGCATACCTTTGGAGATCTAAACAATAACATGAGAAAAATCTGTTTTGCCATTTTTATTATGGGCTCTATGATCTCCGTTCAGGCCCAAAAGGCTTATCCGGGTGTTGAAAGGCCAAAGCTGGTGGTTGGCATCATGGTGGACCAGATGCGCTGGGATTTTCTGTACCGGTATGCGAATCGATACGGGAACGACGGATTTAAAAGAATGCTCCGGGAAGGTTTTACCTGCGAGAATACCTACATACCTTATGCCCAGACGGTAACGGCCTGCGGTCACGCAACGGTGTATACGGGTTCATTGCCTTCAATCCACGGGATTATGGGAAATGACTGGTACGACCGGCAAAAAGGCCGGCTGGTATATTGTACGGAAGATAAACAGGTAACCCTTGTGGGGAGCTCGAGGGCCGAGCCGATGTCGCCCCGGAACATGGCGGTTACAACGATGTGTGATGAGTTGAGGATCGCCACGAATTACAAAGCGAAAGTGATCGGCATTGCCATCAAGGATCGCGGCGGTATCCTTCCCGCCGGCCATACCGCAAATGGAGCGTATTGGTATGAAGGCAGCACGGGGAACTGGATCAGCAGCAGTTACTATGTGAAAGAATTGCCGGGCTGGGTGAATGCATTCAATCAAAGGCGTTTGCCGGATTCATTGTATCGCCTGAACTGGAACACCCTATATCCGCTGAATACCTACGTCATGAGCGATGGGGACGATAATAGCTGGGAAGGATCAATGAGCGGTGAACAAATACCGGTTTTCCCGCATACTACCAGTAAATTCGCGGGTACAAATTATGCGGTACTGCCTTCTACGCCGCACGGCAACACACTGACGCTGCAATTTGCAAAAGAAGCCCTCGTGTCGGAAGGCTTGGGAGTTGATGATGTAACAGATTTCCTCGCCGTCAGCTTATCTTCCCCTGATTACATCGGGCACCAGTACGGACCCAATTCTATCGAGGTGGAAGACACATACCTGCGGCTGGACAGGGAGCTTGGTGAATTCTTCAGGTTCCTGGACAGCAAACTGGGGAAAAACTATACTGTTTTTCTGACTGCGGATCATGGAGTGGCCCATGCTCCCGCTTATGCCAGGGCCAATCGATTCCCGGGCGGGGTGATGTTGCTGAATACCTCAGCCGCGCTTAAGAATACCATCGGCAAGTTTGGCGTTCCCAACCTGGTAGAGAATTATTCCAACTACCAGATTTACCTGAATAGGAGGACCATTGACAGTGCCAAACTCAATTTCAGGGAAGTAAAATCTTATTTCATTGAACAGTTGAACCGTGAGGAAGGCATCCATTATGCATTCGATAATGAGCGGATCACGGAAGCGCACCTTCCAACAGAAGTAAAGGAAAGGTTCATCAAAGGGCTCCACCCCAAGTATGGTGGCGATATCCAGGTGATCCTTAAATCGGGATATTACCCATATTTCAGTACAGGGGCGACGCATGGTACCTGGTATCCCTACGATTCCCATATTCCGTTTGTGCTGATGGGCTGGGGGATCAGGCAGGGCCGCCTGCTCCGGGATGTGAATATGACAGACATTGCGCCAACTATTTCGAGCCTGCTGCGGATACAGATGCCAAGTGGAAATGTGGGTAACACGGTGAGCGAGGCCCTCAAGTAATGACTAAATTGCATGCATGAAACAGTATCACGAACTGCTGCAGCATATCCTGGACAAAGGTGCACAGAAGCACGACCGTACCGGCACGGGTACGATCAGTGTATTCGGGTACCAAATGAGGTTCGATCTGGCTGAAGGCTTCCCGTTGGTCACCACAAAGAAAGTACACATGAAGAGCATCATCCATGAACTGCTCTGGTTTCTGAAAGGGGAGACCAATATTGCTTACCTGAAGGATCATGGCGTGAGTATCTGGAATGAGTGGGCGGATGATCATGGAGAGCTCGGCCCCGTTTATGGAAAACAATGGCGGAGCTGGGAAGGAGCTGAAGGTAAAGTGATAGACCAGGTAAGCTGGCTCATAGAAGAGATCAAAAAGAATCCGGATAGCAGGCGCCTTATCATCTCGGCATGGAACGTGGCCGATCTTCCCAAAATGGCCCTGATGCCCTGCCATACACTATTCCAGTTCTACGTGGCGAACGGCAGGCTGAGTTGCCAGTTATACCAGCGCTCTGCAGATGTTTTTTTGGGTGTGCCTTTCAACATAGCCTCCTATGCGTTGCTGACACTGATGGTCGCCCAGGTTTGCGGATTGAAGCCTGGCGATTTCATACACAGCTTCGGGGATGTGCATGTGTACAATAACCATATTGATCAGGTGAGGCTCCAACTGAGCAGGGAACCATATCCCATGCCGAAAATGGCCCTGAACCCTGAAGTGAAGGATATTTTCGATTTCAGGTACGAAGATTTCGTGTTGCAGGATTATCAATGCCACCCCGCTATTAAAGCACCCGTGGCGGTTTAAATGCTATCCATGATCGTATCACATATCGTGGCCGCCGGAGAGAACAATGAAATTGGCAAACAGAATCAATTGCTCTGGCGCCTACCCAATGACCTGAAGTTTTTTAAGAACACCACCTGGGGTATGCCCGTGATCATGGGACGAAAAACCTATGAGTCTATTGCGGGAGAACCGCTGCCGGGGCGGATCAATATCGTTATTACTCAAAACCCCGACTTTGACCCGGGCCACGAAAAAGTTATTGTGGTCTGCGATTTCAAAACAGCCCTCACGAAAGCGAAAGAAACCGATTGCAAGGAAGTGTTCGTTGCTGGTGGCGGTGAGATATATCGACTTTCGATGCCCATGACCCAAAGGATCTACCTTACCCGCGTACATCACCAGTTCCCCGATGCGGAGATCTTCTACCCCGAAATCAGGAATACCGAATGGAAGATCGTTTCGGCCCTGGATTTCCCGGCTGATGAGAAGCATCCTTTTGCTTATACGTTTGAAACCTGGGAGAAATCATTTGATGTATAGCGGAATAAGACTTGGTATTGATTATCTGAAGTACCTCGTCACTGCCCGGAATGGCAGGGGGCATGGTATTCATTCTCCGTTTGTGTACGACCTGGTTCGACATGTTTTCATAGATAAAACGAAATACGAGGCCTACAGGGTTCCTGAACTGTACCGAAAAGAATGCTTGCGTGACCATCGTTTGCTGGAAGTAGAGGATCTTGGCGCGGGTTCTGTATTGGGAACCATACGCAAAAGAAAGGTATCTGATATCGCCAAAACATCGGTTAAGCCACGGCGTTATTCCCAGTTGCTGTACCGTCTGGCCGCCTATTACAAGTACAGGCGAATCCTTGAAATGGGCACTTCATTAGGGGTGACCACGTCTTACCTGGCAGCCGTACCGGGCGTAGAACAGGTGGTGACTATGGAAGGTGCCGCTGCGGTGGCAGACCTTGCCCAAAAACATTTTGATGAGACTGGACTGGGGCAGGTTCAGTTGGTAAGGGGTGGGTTCAACAGCCGTTTGGACGGGGTCCTTTCAGGCATGGGTGAGGTTGACTTTGCATTCATAGACGGGAACCATCGTCTGGAACCCACCGTGCAATATTTTGAAAGCATCCTGCCGCGGACGCATGATCATTCCTGCCTGGTTTTTGACGATATCCACTGGAGCGAAGAGATGGAGGCGGCCTGGGAGAAGATCCGTGCCGATGATCGCGTTACCCTCAGTATAGACCTGTTTTTCATTGGGTTGGTATTTTTCAGGAAGGAGTTCCTGCAAAAGCAGCATTTCGTGATCAGGTATTGATCGGATGGTCTGATTTAAAATAATTACCTTTGATCGAATCAGAACAACCACTGATATATGATTATAGGAGTTCTTAAAGAACCCTCCACAGAAACAAGAGTGTCCTTAGTACCTGAAACGGTTGCCACATTTACCAAGAAGGGTTTGCAAGTATGGGTAGAGTCAGAGGCTGGCCTGAAAGCCTTTTGCAGTGACGAGGCCTATGTGCAATCGGGAGCTTTGATCGCGGAGCGGAAAAAAGTTTTAGAAGGGGCCGATGTGATCCTCGCCATACACTTACCTTCCGATGTACCATCGATCCCCCGGGGGAAAGTGTTGGTTGGCGTATTCATGCCATTATACAACAAGCCTGCTGTTGAACAAATGCATCAGGCGGGCCTTACTGTATTCAGCCTTGACATGCTTCCCCGAACCACCAGGGCCCAGTCGATGGACGTGTTATCGAGCCAGGCCAACATTGCAGGCTACAAGGCCGTGTTACTTGCCGCTAACACATTTCCAAGATATTTTCCCATGTTCATGACCGCTGCGGGTAGTATACCTCCTGCAAAGGTGCTGATACTGGGAGCCGGTGTAGCTGGCTTGCAGGCCATTGCCACCGCCCGAAGGCTGGGGGCTGTTGTGGAGGTTTTTGACACCAGGCCCGCTGTAAAAGAAGAAGTGATGAGCCTCGGTGCAAAATTCGTTGAAGTGGAGGGCGCGGCAGATGCATCCAAAGCCGGAGGATATGCCGTTGAGCAGTCGGAAGACTACAAGCAGAAGCAACAGGACCGTATAGCAGAGTCGGTCCGCAAATCAGACATCATCATCACTACGGCGCAGATCCCGGGAAAAAAAGCACCCGTGCTGATCACCGAAGAGATGCTTCATCAAATGAGAAGCGGTTCTGTGATCATTGACCTTGCTGCGGCAACAGGTGGCAACACGCCGTTCACGAAGAATAACGAAACGGTGCATATGAACGGTGTTGCCATCATTGGAAACAGCAACCTGCAGGCTACATTGCCATTTGACGCCAGTAAGCTCTACGCAAAGAACGTATTCAATTTTCTGCAGTTGTTGATCACGAAGGAAGGGACATTGAACCTGAATTATGAGGATGACCTGGTGAAAGGATCGTGTATCACACAGGACGGCCGGGTGGTTCATGAACGTTTGATATAAAGATTAATGTATGAATGATATTCTAAGTTGGATCGCAGCGCATCAGCAGATCATCTATATCGTGATCCTTTCCATCTTCCTCGGTGTTGAGGTCATTGGAAGGGTGCCCAGTGTTTTGCACACCCCCCTGATGAGTGGTGCCAATGCTATTCACGGCGTGGTGATCATCGGGGCGATCATTGTGATGGGGCAGGCACAGCAGAATAACTACCTGGCATTGATACTCGGATTTTTAGCTGTGGTATTGGGGACGCTGAATGTAGTGGGCGGTTTTGTGGTGACAGACCGCATGCTGGAAATGTTCAAAAAGAAAAAATAAGCAACGCAAGCCATGGGAATCAGTTTACTTGTAGTAGCATACCTTATCGGTTCAGTCACGTTTATTCTGGGTTTAAAGATGTTGTCGCAGCCAGCGCAGGCAAGGCGGGGGAATCTGATCGCTGCCGGAGGTATGGCCATCGCCATCCTCGGAACCATTTTTCTCTATGAAAAGGACGGCGCAAAGCTGGGAAATTACGGTTGGATATTTGGAGGACTGATCATTGGTACCATCATAGGAACGCTTGCTGCAAAGAGAGTGAAGATGACCGCCATGCCTGAAATGGTAAGTCTTTTCAATGGTATGGGCGGCGCATGTGCGGCGCTGATATCGATGGTTGAATTTGATCATCTTAACCATGCCGGTTTCATGGAACAGGGTGCGCCGGTGTCTGCGGGTACGCTGATCGCGATAGTGATGGGACTGGTGATCGGTACCGTTTCATTCGCAGGGAGCATCATCGCTTGGGGAAAACTTAATGGCTCCATCAGGGATTTTGCATTCAAAGGACAGCACCTCGTTAATATGGGGGTATTGGTATTGATCCTTTTTGTATCGGCATATATTGTGATCCAGGGTGGTAGTGAGAGCCTCTATCTGTTCTATGTTTTATTTGTGATGGCCATTGTGTATGGCGTGCTGTTTGTATTTCCGATCGGAGGGGCAGATATGCCTGTTGTGATATCATTGCTCAATTCATTCACAGGGGTTGCTGCTGCTTCAGGTGGATTTCTGTACGATAATCCCGTGATGCTGACTGGTGGTATATTGGTTGGCGCGGCGGGTACATTGCTGACCATCCTCATGTGTAAAGCCATGAATCGTTCTTTACAGAATGTGCTGATCGGATCTTTTGGTGCCACGGCTACTGTTGCAGGCAATACGGGCGATAAAGTTGCGGGATCTTACAAAGAGATTTCATTGAGTGATGCTGCTATGGTGATGAGTTATGCCAACAGGGTCATGATCGTTCCGGGGTATGGGTTGGCCGTTGCGCAAGCCCAGCACACTTGCCATGAGCTTGAAAAGCTTTTAGAAGCTAAAGGTGTGGAAGTGAAATATGCCATCCATCCTGTGGCGGGTCGCATGCCGGGGCATATGAACGTTCTGCTCGCCGAAGCGGATGTGAGCTATGATAAACTGCAGGAGATGGAGGCAGCTAATGAGGAGTTCAAAACAACCGACGTGGTTTTGGTGTTGGGCGCGAATGATGTGGTGAATCCGGCTGCCAAGCATGACCCCGCTTCACCTATATACGGTATGCCTATCCTTGAAGTAGAAGACGCAAAAACCGTAATCGTTAACAAAAGAAGTATGAAGCCCGGATACGCTGGCATAGAGAACCAGCTTTTCTACCAGCCAAAAACTTCCATGCTTTTCGGGGATGCAAAAAAAGCGCTCCAGGACTTGATCGGTGAGATCAAGAATATTTAATTTTTTTCCGTTTATTGGAGGAAGGCATTATATCGGTCATCTAAAGAAATTCTGTGCAACTACCACAGCACCTGATACAGTCCCTGCGTTCCGTAAAGGGATTTGATGAATCCGCTTTCACGGCTGCCCATGAGGTCCCCCCGCCGGTGTCGGTCCGCTTCAATCCTGGAAAAATGGATCTGGGCGACGATTCACAGCTGGGAGAGCTGATGGTGGCAGGACAACTCGTTCCCACCCGCCGGGTGCCCTGGAGTAATGCGGCTTTTTACTTGAAAGAAAGACCTGTTTTTACACTGGATCCGGCTTTACATGCCGGGGCGTATTATGTACAGGAAGCCTCCAGCATGTTCCTCGGGTATTTACTTGGGCAGGTACTCGGCGATGCCCGTGGACTGAAGGTGCTGGACCTTTGCGCGGCACCGGGTGGTAAAACCACGTTATTGGCATCCATGGACCATTTCAGTCTGGTCTTGGCGAACGAGATCATCAGAACCAGGGTGAGTATTCTCTATGAGAACATTGTGAAGTGGGGGGATCCAAAAATATTCATCAGCAACAATGATCCGTCTCATTTCATGAGCCTTCCCGGGTATTTCGATGTTTTGGTGGTAGATGCCCCCTGCAGCGGGAGTGGCTTGTTCCGGAAAGACAAGGCGGCGCTGGAGGAATGGTCAGAAGCCAATGTGGCGCATTGTGCCGAACGCCAGAAAAGAATACTCGCAGATGCCCTGCCAGCTTTGCGCGAAGGGGGCTTATTGGTGTATTCTACTTGCTCCTATTCCCCGGAGGAGGATGAAGCCATCCTGGATTGGTTAATGGGACTTGAAGGGCTCGTTCCCGAAATGGTGTCGGTCCCGGAAGAATGGGGCATTGTTGAAACTGATTCGGAAAATGGGGGAAAGGGTTATCGTTTTTTTCCCGGCAAGGCCGAAGGTGAAGGTTTTTTTATCGCCTGCTTCCGGGTGACAACATCATTCGGAGGGGAACCCAGTGTCGGCCGTAAGAAAATGGTGATCCATGAAAGGGGCGCTGTCCCTGGGGCTTGGATCAGACAGGACCGTCCGGTTGAGACCATCCTGGCCGGCGATGATGTTTACTGTGTGCCCGCTGAACTCTTTGAAGACCATTATTCGCTTCGGGAGGTGTTGAATATCCGGAAATCGGGTGTCAGGGCGGGCGCTATGGTGCGGGGAGAGTTCCTTCCGGATCATGAGTTGGCATTAAGCTATCTGGTGTCGCCCGAAGCGCCATCGCTGGAGCTGGATAAGGCCACCGCATTGCAATACCTGAGGAAGCAGGCCATTGATCCCAGCGCCCCGGGCAAAGGCTGGTATAGGGTGAAGTACAGGCAGTTGGGGCTTGGATTGATTAAACACCTCGGGAATCGTACGAATAATTACTATCCTGCATCATGGCGTATTTTATTGTATTAATTTAGAGGCTAACTATGAGAAAAGGACTCGTATATCTGTTTGTGCTGATCACGCTGAACCTCAGCGCCCAGACCCTGCAGGTACAGCAGGAAGGCAGTAAATTATACCTCAATCATACCGTTGCGGCGAAAGAGAACTGGTACAGCATAGGCAGAACTTATAATATCAGCCCAAGGGACATAGCTCCCTTCAACAATGCTTCCATTGATAAGGGCCTGAGTATTGGCCAGAAACTGAAAGTGCCGCTGACTGAAGTGAACCTGGCACAGGGTGGACAACCCGCGCCAGACGAGGTTTTTGTACCCGTCTATCACACGGTAAAAGAGAAAGAAGGCCTTTACAGGATAGGTCAGAACTACAATAAGGTTTCCGTGGACCAGTTGAAGGCATGGAACAAACTGAAATCTGATGAAACGTCCAAAGGGATGAACCTGGTGGTTGGATACCTTCGGGTTAAAAGGGAATTGTCTTCCCTCGCCAGTGGCGGGGTGACCAAAGTGGCCAGCCAGCCGGTAGCCAAGACAGTTGCACCAGCCCCAACTCCTGTAACAACGGCGCCGGAGCCTAAGACGCCGCCGCCCCCGGTCAAAACAACAACTCCGCCGGTAACTCCGCCGGCCAATACCACCGCGGTAAATACCGCTCCTAAGAAAGAAACGCAGCCGCCCCCCGCTAAAACAACTGCAGAGCCTGTTGCGGCACCGTCAAAGCCAATTCCATCAGCGCCAGGTACGGAGGGTGCTTTTGCGGGTTTGTACACTGACCAGTCGAAAGGTAATCCTTCGAATTCCATAACTGGCCAGGCAGCCAGTTTCAAGAGCACCAGTGGTTGGAAAGATGGCAAGTACTATGTGCTGATGAACAATGTCCCGCCAGGCACCATTGTAAAGATCACGACGCCCGCTAATAACAAGCACGTATATGCGAAGGTATTGGGTGAGATACCGGCAGGAAAGGAAAATGAAGGCCTGCTGGTGAGGCTGAGTAATGCGGCCCTGGCCCAGTTACAAATGCCCGAAGGGAAATTCGACGTGCAGCTGGAGTATTAGGATTGGCTAATTGGCTCATTGACTGATTGGCTCATTCATTATTCGCATAGGCCTAACGGTATTGAGAATCAGTCCAGCAAATAACTTCAATTAGCCAATGAGCTAATTAGCCAATGAGCCAATTGACTAATTGACCCGCCAGCCCCTTAAAAATTCTTCAATGCCCATCCTTCGCTTACCTTCGGCCTGCACCAATGTAGGGTATATATATCCGTTGGTACAGGCAAACCTTAGCCTGCCTCCGTTAACGGAATGAGAACCTGGTTTTTCCTGGTGGTCGGTGATCTCCTTTTGTGCCTGGTAGATCTTAAAGATCTTGTCTTGCAAATGGGTGAATGCTGCCGGGTAGGGCGAAAGTCCGCGAATCAGGTTGAAGATATGTTCGGCATCCTGCTCCCAGTTGATGTTGCAGGTATCTGTAAAGATCTTTGGCGCGTGTTTAGGATCTGCTGACACCGTGTTTTGCGGGATTCCCGTCGCCAGTCCTGCTGCCAGTTGTCTGACTGTTTGAACCAAAAGTGCCGCGCCAACCTCCTTCATCCTGTCGTGCAATTCACCTGCCGTCTCGCTATCGCCGATCTCCATTTTTTCCTGGAGCAGGATATCGCCGGTGTCGATTTCCTGTTGCAGTTTGAATGTGGTGAGGCCGGTAACTTTTTCACCGTTAATGATCGCCCAGTTGATCGGGGCGGCACCCCTGTAGTTGGGCAGGAGCGATGCGTGCAGGTTTACTGTTCCCATGGGGGGCATATTCCAGACAAGCTCCGGTAGCATGCGAAATGCAACCACCAGTTGGAGGTCGGCCTTCAGGTCCTTGAGTTCCTGCAGGAATTCAGGGTTTTTCAGCTTTTCGGGCTGCAGGATATGGAGGCCTTTCAACAGGGCATATTCCTTGACGGCGCTCTGTGAAAGTTTCATCCCCCGGCCTGCGGGTCTGTCAGGTGCCGTGATTACCCCAACGATGTTGCACCCAGCGTTGACCAGGGCCTCAAGACTTGCTCTTGCGAATTCCGGGGTACCCAGGAATACGATACGTAGCGAACGAAAATCCATAGATAAATTTAATCTGCGTATAGCAGGTATTTCTTCCTGATATTTTTGAAAGCGGTGAGGTCGGGTTGCCAGGACTTCCGGATCTCTGCTTCCGATTTGCCGGCGATCAGTTGATCCATCAGGTCGCTGTTGCCTGCGAGTTTATTAAAGAAATGATCTTCTTTTTTCCCAGACTTGGCCAGGATGAAGAACTTGTCCTTCTCCGGAAAAAGTTTGTATGCCTGCAGCAGGTATGCCAGTTGAATCTGGCCATTTAGTTTTTTCAGAATCTCGGTATCAGAACCCCGGAGGTTCCAGCCATAGCATAGCTGGTTTTTCAACTTCGGTTCTTTGGATCCGGCCGTTGACACAGGGGTAAATGCAAATAGGTCCTTTGGCAGGGAAGGGTGGCCAAAGATCTGGAAAGGAGCTGCCGTGCCCCGCCCTTCACTCATGACGGTGCCCTCGAAATAACAGGTGCTTGGGTACCAATAAATGGAACCCATGTCCGGCAGGTTTGGCGAAGGTTTCACCGGAAGCTGGTATTTCGACTGGTGGGTGTAGTTCTCACACTTGATCACCTGGAAATGAAAAGGGGTATCAGCGCTGTTGGAGGCCGTGCGGTAATAATCATACTTTGCATTGGCTTTAGGGGAAAGCCATTTTTCGCCTGCGATCATCATTGCATATTCCCCAATCGTCATCCCATAAACAACAGGAACCGGCTGCATGCCAACAAAGGAACGGTAGGGGGCTTTCAACACAGGACCGTCTATATAGAATCCGTTGGGATTGGGGCGATCCAGTATCATCAAAGGCTTCCCGTTTTCGAGCGCGGCTTCCATGAATTCTTCCAGTGAGGAAATGTAGGTATAGAAACGTACCCCTACGTCCTGTATGTCAAACAACAATACATCCACATTCTTCAGGTCTTCGGCGGCCGGTTTTCTTTTGGATCCATACAGCGATATGACCGGCAGACCAGTTTTCTCATCGGTATAATTTCCAATTTTTTCTCCTGCATCCGCATTCCCCCTGAAGCCATGTTCGGGGCCAAAGATCACCGTGATGTTTACGCCCAGTTTCCTCAGTGTGTCCACAATATGGGTATTCCCCACCATAGAAGTATGATTGGCGAAAATGCCCACCCGCTTGTTCTTCAGGAGGGGGACGAAGGTTTTGACACGACTTGCTCCTGGAGCTATTTCGGCGCTGGCGGGCGCCGACTTTTGCTGGGCCTTACATGCTGAAATGGATGTAATGATGAGCAGCAAAAACAGGTATGAAGAGGTAATGAAAAATCTTGCCATATGTCAAATATCAGTAAAAAAGGGCATCTGAAAGGCTAAGATTTGTTACCTTGTCGGCCTATTCTTCCTCTATCTTTTCTTGAGTGACACAGGTTGCGGGATAAGGTCTAGCGGAGTAAATTTTAAATTAAATTATCATGCAAGCGAAAGAAGGTGATGTAGTACGTGTTCACTACACAGGACGATTAACAGATGGAACCTTATTTGATTCTTCCGAAGGAAGGGAGCCCCTTGAATTTACCATTGGCGCCGGCCAGATGATCAAGGGTTTCGACAGTGGCGTGCTGGGAATGGCAGTAGGCGAAAAAAAGACCCTGGAGATCGTACCCCAGGATGCTTATGGCGAGCGCGACGACGAAGCTGTGATCGAATTCCCATCTTCCAATATCCCTGAGGATATGAAACTGGAAACAGGAATGCAACTTACCCTGCGTAACCAGTTCGGTCAGCCGATCCCGGTAGTCGTTCTGGAAGTCAGGGAAGATATAGTAGTGATGGACGCCAACCATTCACTTGCCGGGAAGGACCTGGTATTTGATGTGGAACTGGTGGAAATCATAGAAGCAGAAGGCTAAGTATACAAAACCTTTATATTCCGGATCCCCGATTAAGATCGCGCATTGAAAACGTGATCTTAACCGGGGTCCGGATTTTTCATTTACGGTTCAGGAACCATCCCAGCCAGAGGCCTGCTGCGCCCCACGAAACGATGGAATCGATAAATTCCTGCCAGATGCCCGGTGTTTTGAACCAGATGAAATTGGTGTAAGGGGCATTCAGGAAAACGATGAATCCAAGAAGCATGCTGGAGATGAAAATATTCGTGAAAGACGGCGTTCCCCCACGCGTCAGGATCCATATAAACAGCAATACGATCAGGATATTCACCAGCAAGCCCCTGATCATATTCATGCCCATAGCCTGTCCGCTCGTTTCCATTTTCGAATGCAGGTCAACTATGGCCCATTCCCGGCCCTCCATTTTACTCATTAAGGCCTGGTGTTCCTCGTTGGATACGCCTTCCGGGACGGTGGGGATCATATAACGGCCTTCCTGCAGAGTTGATTTCAGGAAGCTGATAATGGTGTCCTGCCTGGGTGTATACTGCTGCGCAGGCCTGTGCAGTTCGAGGGCGGCATTGGACAGGAATTGCCAGAAAAAAATGATCATGGCTCCAACGATGGCTGCAATCAGATTCTTTTTCATGGTAGTTGTTTTTGGTTGTTGGTATAATATAGAAAGTTTTTAGTGTAGTACAAACCCGCCTTCAATTAATCTTTAATTTGCTCCAAAAAAACATGTTCAGCGGGTATTCATTCACGGTTGAGGAACGATTCATACGATATGCCAGGATAGACACACAGTCCGATCCCCATTCTACCACCTTCCCCAGCACAGATAAACAGAAAGACCTCAGCAGGCTGCTCGTCACCGAACTCAGGGATCTGGGTCTTGAAGATGCATTGATGGATGATAACGGATATGTATATGCGACAATACCCTCAAATGTGCCGCATCAGGTTCCCGTGATTTGTTTTTGCGCCCACGTGGATACCTCATCAGACAGCAGCGGGAGTGGTGTAAAGCCCATTGTCCACAGGAATTATAATGGTGATCCGATAATTCTGCCGGATGACGAAACACAGGTGATCAGGACCGATGACCACCCTTACCTGCTGGAGAAGATCGGTGAGGACATTATTACCGCTTCAGGTACAACACTCCTGGGGGCCGATGATAAGGCCGGTGTCGCCGTGATCATGGACATGGCCCGTTTCCTGGTGACCAACCCGGACGTAAAACACGGTAAGATCAGGTTGCTCTTTACCCCGGATGAGGAGATCGGCAGGGGTGTGGATAAACTTGACATGAAGGAACTGGGGGCCGACTATGGATATACACTGGACGGCAGCGAGCGGGGTTCACTGGAAGATGAAACGTTTTCCGCCGATGGTGCCACCGTGAGTTTTTACGGCATCAGTGCGCACCCTGGCTATGCCAAAGACAAACTCGTGAACGCGGTGAAACTGGCTGCTGCCTTTGTGGACGCGCTTCCCGAAGGTGCTTTTTCACCAGAGACAACCAGCGGCACGGAAGGGTTTGTTCACCCCGTGCATATGGAAGGAACAGCGGAGAAAGCAACGGTAGATTTCATTGTGCGGGACTTTGACACGATGAAGCTGAAAGACCATGCCCGGTTTCTCCGGAATTTGGCTGAAGAAGTGGTGGGCGACTTTCCGGGCGCAAGGTTCGATATCAGCGTCAGGGAGCAGTACCGCAACATGAAGGAAGTGCTGGACCAGTATCCCACGGTGGTCAACTACGCGGAAGAAGCGATCAGAAGGGCCGGAATGGAGGTTCGCAAAATACCGGTACGTGGCGGAACGGATGGGTCCAGGTTATCTTTCATGGGCTTGCCCTGCCCTAATATTTTTACCGGGGAAATGGCTTTTCATTCCCGGCATGAATATGTGAGTGTGCAGGATATGCAGAAAGCTGTAGAAACTATTGTTCACTTGGCCATGATCTGGGCGGAGAAACCGCTACCTTAAATTTGACGATTCAATTGGCAATCATAGACATGTTCTCCGAAGGGGATTTCCAGATCCTCATATACCAGTAAATGGGGAAGGCAAGGATGTTGCAGGTCAGGAAAAATATCAGCCAGAGGATCTTCTCGTTGCTGTCCACCTTGCTGTTGATCACATGGATGATATAGTAGATGTAGAGGCCAAAGGCAATGATCCCGATAGAAAGCACCAGGAGCAAGGCCGGACCGATGTCAGTCAGCAATGAAATGTCATCGTTGTGCGCCATCACGTCCCATACGATCATGGCAAAAAAGAACATAGACGAATAGCAATGC
>Ga0315901_10001396_pt1 | contig 35108 bp, 10 predicted proteins | sample LakEriMetagenome_10_FD_203761 | JGI IMG/M metagenome (GOLD analysis project Ga0315901, IMG submission 203761) | Freshwater fungal communities from buoy surface, Lake Erie, Ohio, United States - Buoy 2 MA116 | ecosystem: Environmental > Aquatic > Freshwater > Lake | place: USA: Lake Erie, Ohio...
TCCACTTCCTACTTCTTTAACTACTCGAACAATTTGATAGCCTTTCGCAATACAATAAGCTTCCAATCTTTTTGCCTGAGTCTCTAAGTTAGATTTATTTTCTGAACTAGAAACTCGCCCATAAATACTTTTCTGTTGGCTCTCTCCTGGCTAAAGCAAGAAGATTCTTGGGCTGAATCCTGCCTCCACCAACAATGTTAGTCTCGGCATTATACCATTTTTCTTTATTCGTGGCAGACATTCTACTCCTTTCTTGCCCCCCGATGTCGGGGGGGTGGGGGGCAAGGGTTGAGGGAAATTAACCATCTCTGCCATTACTTTAGAAAAATGGTAAGTACCTAAGCAAAATTAATTACACATATCTAACCACCTCTTGCCTCTTGCCTCTTGCCTATCTTTACTAGGAAATTAATTTTGCACGACCACTTATTACAGTTTCCTGGCTAGTCCGACTACACCTTTTACAGTTTGAAAATGCCAAAATTTTGGTCAATAACGGCGTTGAAATCCAAACGGAGTAGCAATCCTTACCACAGGAAATGAACCTGATCGCCTTGTCTCCCTATACCACCATCCAGACCGATTAGAGCCGCCCCCGCGCTATCAAAATGTCTCCGTCTCAAACACGATCGCCATTTTGTAGATTGGATTAACACAGAAAAACCAAATTTCGTTCAAAGAGGCGCGATCGCCCCTTTGTTAGAGTCATTTAAAGTTAAGTTCTGAGCCACTTTAATATCTGAGGATTTTTGTCATAACGGTAGGTAAAACCATCTTTGGCTGTAATCACCTTCCCTCGACTAGCTTTACTCCGAATGCTAGAGAGTGATAGGTCTGTTAATAGTTTCATTTCCTGATGGGAAAATCCTTCAAGAGAATAGACTATTTCTGGTTCTGATCCATTATCGATAGTAATATCGGGTGTTATGGAATTGTTACTCGGAGCATTAGTAAACATTTCTCGCGCTTTTTTAAGGCGATAATCTTGAACGCTTAAGAGTTCCCAACTAGAGTCAGCAGAAAGTTCTAAAACCCATTGATGGTAATTAAACAAACTTTCTCGATGACCCACACTAATAAAGGTTGTCTTGCGAGTTTGTAATTGCTCGTATAAAATCTCCTCATTTGTTAAATCTAAGGCACTGGTCGCCTCATCTAAAATGGTAAAACTCGGAGAATTCACTAACAATCGAGCAAAGGCTAGGCGTTGTTGTTCACCGAGGGAGAGAATGTTTTCCCAGGGTTTTTCGGAGTCAAAGTCATCCACCCGATTTAGCACATTTTGCAAATTGACTTGTTGTAATACTGCTTGAAGTTCGGTATTGCTCATCTCACGATTGGTTAGAGGATACAGCAATTGTTCGCGTAAGGTTCCCAAAATAATGTAGGGACGTTGGGGCAAAAAGAGAATTTCTTCTAGGGGAGGACGCACTAAACGCCCAGTGCCAGCATTCCATAAACCGGCAATCGCCCTTAATAAAGAACTTTTACCTCGACCACTGGGCCCGACAATCAATAATCCTTCACCTTTTTGAACAGTAAGAGATAAATCCTCAACAATCACCTTTTCATAGTCAGGGGTTTCTAGGGTGACGTGTTCAAAGGCAAAATGATTTTCTTCTATGGTTGTAATTGTGCTGACATTCTCGGCTTGTTTAGTCACAGTTTCTAAGGCATTAGAAAATTCATTTAAACGTTCTACATAACTCGAAAACCGTCCTGAAGTGCCAAATTCTGTAATTAATTCTCCCAGGGCCGATGCAAACATAAAACTAGCTAATGAAGCTTGCTCAACTTGTCCATAATCAATTTCTCCTTTAATATACAAAGGGCCAAGCACTAAAAAAGGAAAAAACTGAATGACGGAACGATAGCCCCGACTAAAAATTTCATTCCCTTTTTCCCAGTTAATTTTATTTTTCGTATCATTGATAACTTCCTGAAAACGCCGCTGAATAATATTTTGTTCCTCTTTTTCTCCCCGAAAAAAAGCAATAGATTCCGCATGAGTCCGAACATGGGTTAAGGCATAGTTATAATCTGCTTTTGATTGCAGTTGTGCCTGATTGATCTTGCTTAATTCTTGATTTAGATAGGCGGCAATAAAATTACCGATAATCGTGTAAAACAGTAGCGGAATAGCAATCTGTCGAGAAATTGACCAAACTACCACTAAAAAAGTTAGCATTTCCAAACTTTTTTCTAAAAAAGTGGCCGAGAAACTAATGGCGTTTGTGGCGATCGGTTCAATTTCCTGGGCTAGACGTTGATCGGGGTTATCAATGTCAGATTGAAAGTTAATTTTATAATAGGCACGATTACTAAAATATTTCTCTAAAATCTGGGTGTTTAACCATTGATACCAATCTAGGGCAATTTTTTTGCGAATATCTTTGGTGAACCCTGCCAGCAGCGTTACACAGATTAATCCGATCGCATAGACAGTTAATGTACTGGCAAATTGAGACGCATCTTTTTCCTGAATAATGACATCAATTAAACGACGATTAACAAAACTGTTAAAAGCCGTGACGGCGACTAATCCCACAATCAAAAAGATAAGCAGTGATAGCATTCCCCAGGAACGAATAACCTGAGAAAAGCTTCTTTTATTTGATACAGTGGGATACCAATAGGGTTGGGCGATCGCCTTTACATCCCTTAAAAATTGGTTAAAGGAAGCAAGGGCATTGGCACTAGAAGCTGTTTGGGTTGTCATACTTGTCCTCTGACCGGTGAACGATCATTCATTTTAAACAATAATCAGGTCTTTTTGAAAGTTTTAGGCTAGGTAGCTATTTAGTTTTTCAGCGAGGACTCGATTTTTAATTAAACCGTAGTGATCGCCGCTAATCCATTGAGATTGCAAGTCATTGATTACTTGATGCCAACCAGGATTTTTAATAGAACTGTCTTCCGCTCCTAAGAAAACACTTCTACCCAGATACATCTTGGGAGAATAGCTGCTCAAAGCTTGGTGATTAATCTGGAAAACTTTAAACCAGGTTTTAACCTGCTGCTTCCCAAAATCTGACGGCAAAAGATTCGTCTCTTGACTCCAAGTAATAAATTTTTCTAGTAATTCGTCTGATGTAAAATGAGCAAGTTCACTCCCAGAGAAAGAGATTTCTTGATTAAATATACTTACTAAGTCTCTGATGAAAGAATAGGCAATATTGAGATCTTCATTAAATTCTTCTGTCAGGGAATTAGCATAATTTTTCTCCCTATTAACTGAATTAAGTAAACTGGGAGAATAACTATCTATTAAAGCCAGTAAAGCAACTTCTTGACCTTGGGTCAATAATTGTTGGGCGATTTCAAAGGCAATTACTCCTCCCATTGACCAACCTCCTAAATAGTAGGGGCCAGAGGCTTGAACAGTTTGTATTGCTTCAATATAAATCATTGCCATTTCTTCAATAGAGGCTACAGTTTTTTCTAATTCACTTAGCCCTAATGATTGTAATCCATAAAACGGCTGTTTCGTTCCTAAATTACGAGCTAAATCGGCATAACATAGCACATTACCACCAATGGGATGAACAGCAAAAAATGGAGTTTTATCACCTTGAGACTGGATAGCAATCAACGGTGAAGAGGCTGGCTGAGTTGTTTCTTGCGCTAGTAATTTGGCTAGACTTGCTATGGTTCCATTTTGAAAAAGACTGGTTAATGGTAAACGTTTGTCTAACTTTTGTTCAATACGATTGATCAGACTGACTGCTAACAAAGAATGACCGCCTAATTCAAAGAAGTTTTCCTGAATACCAATATCATTAATGCCTAAAATCTCTGACCAAATTTGAGTTAATTGCAATTCTACTAAATTACGAGGAGCAATTTTTTGGATATTTTTTCTGGCTTGATCATCAGGTGCTGGTAAGGAACGGCGATCGCATTTGCCATTGGGAGTTAAGGGTAAATTATCTAAAATAACAAAGGTATTAGGAACAAGATAGGCGGGTAATTGATTAGCCAAGAATTGACGCAGTTCGCTAGTAGTTATCTGGGAGTCAGAAGTAAGAACCACATAGGCAACTAAGCGCTTATCGCCAGGAGTATCTTCGCGGACAATTACCGCCGTATTTTGCACATCGGGACATTGACTCAGAACCGCTTCAATTTCTCCTAACTCAATGCGAAAACCGCGAATTTTTACCTGATTGTCAATGCGTCCTAAATATTCAATATTGCCATCGGGTAAATAACGAGCTAAATCTCCCGTTTTATAGAGTTTTGATGGTTGCTCTACCCCCTTTTTAAAAGTTTCATAGCTCTTATCTCCCCCCTTTTTAAGGGGGGTTAGGGGGGGATCAAAAGGATTAGGAATAAACCTTTCCGCCGTTAATTCAGGACGATTTAAATAGCCCCTTGCCACCCCGACTCCACCAATGTATAATTCCCCTGGTACTCCGATGGGTACTGGCTGTAAAAAGGCATCTAAAATATAAATTTGGACATTGGCGATCGCCTTACCAATCGTGACCTTTAAATCATCTTGACTACATTGTGCAATTGTGGCACAAACACTCGCTTCCGTTGGCCCATAAGCATTAAAAAAGTTTCTTCCCACCGACCATTGTTTCACCAAATCCAGAGGACAAGCTTCTCCCCCTACAATCAAAGTTTGTAAATTGGATAACGGTTCCTTGGGTAAAACAGCTAAAGCTGAAGTGGGTAAACTAACATGGGTAATCCCATTTTCTTGTAAGCTGTCAATTAAAGGTTGTCCTGGCAATAAGGAATTTTTGGAAGCAAGATAAAGAGTCGCTCCAGAACCAAAGGCCATCAAAATTTCTGAAATACAAGCATCAAAACTAAAAGAAACAAATTGCAGCACACGACTGTTATGGTTGACTGCAAAACTTTGAATTTGAGCAAGAGCTAAATTAACCAGTCCCCGATGTTCAACCATCACCCCTTTAGGTTTACCCGTAGAGCCAGAGGTATAAATAACGTTAGCTAAATTGGAAGAAGTTAACTCACTTTGAAGATTATCGGGAGAATATTGAGAAATCTGCTCTTGGATGTGATCTAAACAAATAAGAGTCGCTTGAGAAGAAGGCAATTTTTCTAATAAAGAACTGTGGGTAATCAAAAAAGGAACTTGACTGTCTTCTAACATGAACTGAAGACGCTCGGTAGGATAGTCTGGATCAAGAGGGAGATAAGCACCACCGGCCTTAAGGATGGCTAATAAGCCAATAATCATTTCCAAAGAACGTTCTACTGAAATAGCGACTAAGACCTCTGGCCCAATTCCTAAAGTTTGTAAGTAATGGGCTAACTGATTAGCTTGATGATTTAATTCACGGTAAGTTAATTGTTGGGTTTCAAAGACGATAGCGATCGCCTTGGGAGTCCGTTCAACTTGCGCTTCAAATAATTGATGGATGCACTGCTCTTGAGGATAATCAACTTGAACACCCTGATTTTTAATCAATAATTGCAGTTTTTCCTCTTGCGTCAGCAAAGACAACCGTAAAACTGACTTCGTTGGAGCGGCAACAATATCTTCTAACAAGGTGACAAAATGTCCACTCATTCGCTCAATGGTTGAGCCATTAAATAGATCGGTGTTATATTCCCAAACCCCAATCAATCCTTCCTCTAGATTCTCCATTGATAAGGTTAAATCAAATTTAGCAGTCTTATTTTCCATCGGTAGAGGACAAACCTTTACATTTTTAAGTTCTAGATCAGCCACTGGTGTATTTTGCAAAACAAACATTACCTGAAATAAAGGGGTATGACTGAGATCTCGTTGAGGGTGTAGTGCTTCTACTAACATTTCAAAAGGTAAATCTTGATGGGCGTAGGCTGCTAAAGAAACCTCTCTAACATGGTTTAGCAAATTTTGAAAACTTAAATCATTATCTAAACTCAATCTCAGAACTAATGTATTAACAAAAAAGCCGATTAATCCCTCAATTTCCTTACGATTACGGTTAGCAATAGGAGAACCAACTAAAATATCTGCTTGTCCTGTATAACGGTAAAGTAAGGTAGCGAAAGCAGCCAGGAGAGTCATAAATAAAGTGACTCTATGCTCCTGACTGAGTTGATTCAATTTTTGGCTTAATGGCTGAGAAAGTTTAAATTCTTGATGAGAACCAATAAAAGTTTGGATTGCTGGTCTGAGTCTATCTGTCGGTAAAGGTAAAAAAGCAGGAGCATTTGCTAATTGTTCGCGCCAATAATTCAATTGATTACTTAAAATTTCACCTTGTAACCAATTCCGTTGCCAGACCGCAAAATCAGCATATTGTATTTTAATAGGCGTTAAAGATGAGGGTAAACCCTGATTATAGACAGCGTAAAGATGAGTTAGTTCTTGAAAAAATACTCCAATTGACCAGCCATCGCTAACAATATGGTGCATGGTCACGAGTAGATGATATTCTAGCGGTGATCGCACGAATAAAGTAGCACGAAATAAGCAATCTTGAGCAAGATTAAAAGGCTTTTCAGCTTCCGCAATTTCCAGAGATTGAGTGTCGGTTAAATTTTGACAATCAACAACAGACAATTGCCAATTAATAGTAGGGTGAATAATTTGAGTGGCTTGACCATTAACCATTATAAAATTTGTGCGTAAAGCTTCATGACGGTTAATAATTTCTTTTAAGCTTTGCTCTAAGGCAGTAATATTTAATGTTCCTTCTAGTCTTACGGCTCCCCCTACATGATAAAAGGCGCTGTTAGGTTCTAATTGATCCAGAAACCATAAACGTTGTTGAGCAAAAGATAACGGGAGGTTAGCACTGTCGTTTCTGGTTAGGATGGGGGGAGCAGCAATGGTTTGCTGAGATTGCTCAATTGTTAGGGCCAATTCAGCAATAGTGGGAGCGGTAAAGAGACTACGCAAAGGTAATTCGACTTGAAAAGTTTCACGCAGACGGGACATTACCTGGGTAGCCAAAAGGGAATGCCCCCCCAATTCAAAGAAATTATCTTCTCTGCTGACTCTTTCTATCTTGAGAACTTGCCCCCATATTTGAGCCAGAATTTCTTCAGTGGGAGATTTAGGGGCAATATAGTCATTTGATAACGCTTGTGTTTCGGGTATAGGTAAGGAACGGCGATCGCATTTGCCACTGGGGGTTAGGGGCAAATCATCTAAAATAACAAAGGTATTGGGAACGAGATAGGCGGGTAATTGATTAGCCAAGAATTGACGCAGTTCGCTAGTAGTTATCTGGGAGTCAGAAGTAAGAACCACATAGGCAACTAAACGTTTATCGCCAGGAGTATCTTCACGGACAATCACCGCCGTATTTTGCACATCGGGACATTGACTCAGAACCGCTTCAATTTCTCCTAACTCAATGCGAAAACCGCGAATTTTTACCTGATTGTCAATGCGTCCTAAATATTCAATATTGCCATCGGGTAAATAACGAGCTAAATCTCCCGTTTTATAGAGTTTTGATGGTTGCTCTACCCCCTTTTTAAAAGTTTCATAGCTCTTATCTCCCCCCTTTTTAAGGGGGGTTAGGGGGGGATCAAAAGGATTAGGAATAAACCTTTCCGCCGTTAATTCAGGACGATTTAAATAGCCCCTTGCCACCCCAACTCCACCAATGTATAACTCTCCTGAAACTCCCACCGGCACCGGCTGTAAAAAGGCATCCAAAATATAAATTTGGACATTGGCGATCGCCTTACCAATCGTCACTATTAAATCATCTTGACTACATTGTGCAATTGTGGCACAAACACTCGCTTCCGTTGGCCCATAAGCATTAAAAAAGTTTCTTCCCACCGACCATTGTTTCACCAAATCGAGAGGACAAGCTTCACCCGCCACAATTAAAGTTTGTAAATTTGGTAACGATTCTTTTGGTAAAACAGCTAAAGCTGAAGGGGGTAAAGTCACATGGGTAATCTCACACTCTTGCAAGTTTTTAATTAAAGGTTGACCCGGTAATAAAGCATCTTTTTGAGCAAGATAAAGCGTCGCTCCAGAACCAAAAGTCATCAAAATTTCTGAAATACAAGCATCAAAACTAAAAGAAGCAAATTGCAGAACACGACTGTTATGGTTGACTCCAAAAGATTGAATTTGAGCAAGAGCTAAGTTAACTAAACCTTTATGTTCAACCATCACCCCTTTAGGCTTACCCGTAGAGCCAGAGGTATAAATAACGTTAGCTAAATTGGCAGGAGTTAACTGACATTGAAGATTATCTGGAGAATATTGAGAAATCTGCTCTTGGATATGATCTAAACAAATCAGAGTTGCTTGAGAGGGAGGCAATTTTGCTAATAAAGAACTGTGGGTAATCAAAAAAGAAGCTTGACTATCTTCTAACATAAATAGAAGACGTTCAGTGGGATAGTCAGGAGCAAGAGGGAGATAAGCACCACCCGCCTTGAGAATGGCTAATAAGCCGATAATCATCTCTAAAGAACGTTCTAGGGAAATACCGACTAAGACTTCTGCTCCCACGCCTAAAGTTCGTAAATAATGGGCTAACTGATTAGCGCGATGGTTTAATTCAGTGTATGTTAATGATTGCTCCTCAAATACCACTGCGATCGCCTTGGGAGTCCGTTCAACTTGCGCTTCAAATAATTGATGAATGCACTGCTCTTGAGGATAATCAGTCTTGGTATTATTCCAAGATATTAATAATTGCTCACGTTCCTTGGGTGTTAATAAAGGAAGTTCTTTAACTGTAGCTTTTGGATTGAGTATGATTGCCTGAACTAAATTTTGAAAATGTTCTCCCATTCTTGCAATTGTTGCAGTGTCAAATAAATCTCTGCTGTAAATCCAATCTATTGCTAAACCTTCTGAATTTTGCCAGCAGTTTACTTCTAGATCAAATCTGACAGTTTCTTCCACTGATAAAGATAAACTTTCAATACTTAAACCCGAAAGATTCCAAGTATCTTGAGAGGTATTTTGTAGCGCAAACATGACTTGTACTAAAGGATTTCTGCTCAAATCACGGTCAAGTTGTAGCTTTTCTACTAACATCTCGAAGGGTAGGTCTTGGTGAGCATAACCCTCTAAAGTTGTCTGTTTAACTTGTTCTAATAATTCTAAAAAACTGGGATTTTCTGATAAATTAATTCTTAAAGCCAAAGTGTTAGCAAAAAAGCCAATTAAAGGTTCGATCGCTGCTTGATTACGATTAGCGATTGGAGAACCTACCACCAGATCAGATTGACCACTGTAACGAGATAGCAAAACGCCGAAACCGGCCAACAACGTCATAAACAGGGTTGCGCCATGATCTTGACCTAACTTTTTAAGACCTTGAGTGACATTTTGATCCAGTTGAAAACGCTCAACTCCTCCTTGAAAATTTTGTATTGCTGGGCGGGGTTTATCTGTTGGCAAAGTAAGAACGGGAGGGACAGTTGTTAACTGTTCTTGCCAATATTTGAGTTGTTTATCTAAGACCTCACCTGAGAGATATTGACGTTGCCAAACTGCAAAATCTGCATACTGAATAGACAACGGAGGTAGAGGATTGCTTAAGTTGTTGAGAAAGGCTTCGTATAGAGCCGATAATTCCCGAATCAGAATCCCAAAAGACCAACCATCATAGATAATATGGTGTATTTTCAACAGTAACACCGACTTCTGGGAACTCAATTGCAATAACCTAAGCTGGATGAGTGGCCCCACCGTTAAATCAAAAGCTTTCCTTGCTTCTAATTCTGCTATTTGTTGAATTTTAGCGGATTGTTCATTGGGGGATAAATCTTGATAATTATCAACTTTTAACCGAAAAGGACTAGGAGGTAAAATCTGCTGAATCGGTTCTCCTGAAACAGTAGGAAATGTTGTCCTAAAAATTTCATGACGGTTAATTAATTCCCCTAAACTCTGCTCTAACACCGTTAGATTGAGAAGCCCCTCAATTTGCAATATTTCCAGGGCATTGTAGGAACGACTATCAGGGGAAAGATGATGTAAAAACCATAAACGTTGTTGAGCAAAAGAGAGGGATAAATGGCCGTCTCTAGCGACAGGTTGAATTGGTAAATGAGCGTTACTTTTAGACTGTTTGGCCCGTTGTAAAAATTGTAGTAATTCAGGTTTGCGATCGCCGATTTCTTGACGGAGTGCTGGGGTCAAAATTCCTTCGGGAGCCTGACAGCGTAAGCGGTTTTCATCAGCTTCTAGGGTAATGCCCAAGCTTTGTAAGTAGCAGACAAATTCAACAATTGTTCTCCTCATTATTTAAAACTCCACTACTTCAGTATTTTCATGATTTAACTTTTTCTCTGAGTTATCCTGGGCAGACCATTCCACAGCCTGAATATAGCTTGCAATGCCTGCGATCGTCGGTGATTCAAACATAATTTTTACAGAAAGATCAAGTTTAAAAGCTGAATTAATCCTCGATAATACCTGGGTAGCCAAAAGGGAATGACCTCCCAACTCAAAAAAGTTATCCTCTCTACCGACTCGTTCTAGTTTAAGAATTTGTCCCCATATTTGAGCAAGAATTTCTTCAGTCGGAGATTGAGGAGCAATATGGTATTCTGATAACCCTTGATGATCAGGAGCAGGTAGGGAACGGCGATCGCATTTGCCACTGGGAGTTAAAGGTAAACTTTCCAAAATAACAAAGGTATTAGGAACGAGATAGGCAGGTAATTGATTAGCCAAGAATTGACGAAGTTCGCTAGTAGTTATCTGGGAATCAGGAGTAAGAACAACGTAGGCAACTAAGCGTTTATCGCCTGGAGTATCTTCCCTGACAATCACCGCCGTATTTTGCACATCGGGACATTGACTCAGAACCGCTTCAATTTCTCCTAACTCAATGCGAAAACCCCGAACCTTGACCTGATTATCAATACGTCCCAAATATTCAATATTACCATCGGGTAAATAACGAGCTAAATCTCCTGTTTTATACAATTTTGATGGTTGATCTCCCTGCCCCCTAAATCCCCCAATACTGGGGGACTTTAAACCCTCTGTCAGTGCCGAACTCCCCCCAAAGTTGAGGGACTGGGGAGGCGAAAGGGGGGTTAGGGGGGACTCAAATGGATTAGGAATAAACCTTTCTGCCGTTAATTCAGGTCTGTTTAAATAACCTTCAGCTAAGGCTATTCCACCAATGTATAATTCTCCTGGTACTCCAATAGGAACTGGCTGCAAATAGGAATCTAAAATATAAATTTGAGTATTAGTGATCGCACGACCAATGGGAGGAAGAAGCGGCCAATTCTCTACTGGATTGGTCAGGGTAAAACTGGTAACAACATGACTTTCTGACGGCCCATAATGATTATGTAAAGTACAATTTTCTAAGCCTCTAAACCAAGCAGCGATCGCCGATGTGATTTGTAATTGTTCTCCTGCTGTGATGACTTCTCGTAAACTGCTTACCCAAAAATTACGACTAACGCTGACTTCTGCTAATTGCTGTAGAGCAACGAAGGGTAAAAACAGCCTTTCAATTGCTTGCTTTTCTAGCAAATCTAATAAGGCAGAAGTATCTCGTCTAAGTTCTTCTGTTATTAAAACCAACGTTCCTCCCGCAGACAAAGTGGAGAAGATTTCTTGAAATGAAACATCAAAACTAATCGGTGCAAATTGTAGGGTTTTAGCCTCGTTAGTAACCGTCGTATTTTGCAATTGCCAAAGAATCAGATTGCACAGGGCTAGTTGACCCATCATCACCCCTTTGGGCTGTCCTGTTGAACCAGAAGTATAGATAACATAACCCAGACTATGGGGCTGTACCTCAAGATTCAAATTGTCTCGACTAAACTCAGCGATAGTGGGCCAATCAGTGTCTAAATAAACTCGTGTTGCCTGATATTCAGGTAGTTTTTCCACAAGTTTCTCTTGACTTAATAACACAGAAATTTGAGCATCCTTGACCATAAAACTTAAACGTTCCGTCGGATATTCAGGGTCAAGCGGTAAATAGGCTGCTCCTGCTTTCAGAGTGCCTAAAATCCCTATTACCATTTCTAAGGAACGCTCCACACATAAACCGACTAGACAATCAGTTTTTACTCCCAAAGAACGCAAATAATGAGCCAACTGATTAGCTCGCCCATTTAGTTCTGTATAGGTTAGTTGTTGATCTCTAAAGATTACTGCTACAGAATCAGGCGTTAATAAGACTTGTTTTTCAACTAACTGATAGATAGATAATTGGGGTTTATTTGAAGTTAAATATTCTGCTAAATAGTCAGCATGAGTGTCATTCCAAGATGATAATAGATGAGTTTCTGCCATTGTTAACAATGGTAATTGTTTAACTTTGGTTTGAGGATTGGCAATAATTTCCTTGATTAAGTTGTGAAAATTGTGTCCCATTCTCTGAATAGTCGTTGCATCAAATAAGTTGCTACTATAGAGCCAAATCCCCTCTAAACCTTCTGGCTTTTCCCAATAGTGGATTTCTAGATCAAATTTGGCAGTTTCTTCCACTGATAAGGATAAATCTTGAACACTTAAACCCGAAAGATTCCAAGTAACTTGAGAGATATTTTGTAGCGCAAACATGACTTGTACTAAAGGATTTCTGCTCAAATCACGGTCAGGTTGTAGTTTTTCGACCAACATCTCGAAGGGGAGGTCTTGGTGAGCATAACCCTCTAACGTTGTCTGTTTAACTTGTTCTAATAATTCTAAAAAACTGGGATTTTCTGATAAATTAATTCTTAACGCCAAGGTATTCGCAAAAAAGCCAATCAAAGGTTCGATCGCTGCTTGATTACGATTAGCGATCGGCGAACCAATGATAATATTTGAAAGACCACTATAACGGGATAAAAGTAGCCCAAAAGCGGCTAACAACGTCATAAATAAGGTGCAACCCGACTGTTGACTTAACGCCTTTAATTCTTGGGTCAGTTGACTATCTAGCTGAAATCTTTCTATCTTGCCTTGAAAAGTTTGGAACGCGGGACGAGGGCGATCTGTCGGCAGTTCCAACAGAGGAGGAGCATCCGCTAATTGTCGCTTCCAATATTCCAATTGAGCCGCTAAAACTTTACCCTGTAACCACTGCCTCTGCCAAACGGCAAAATCCGCATATTGAATTGGTAACGTCGGTAAAGTTGGTTCTTTATCCGCAACAAAAGCCCCATAGAGATGGGACAATTCACGAATAAAAACACCGATTGACCAGCCATCAGAAATAATATGGTGCATATTAATTAATAAAATATGCTTTTCTGGCTGCAATTTGAGGAGCGTTACCCTCAACAAAGGACTCTGGGTTAAATCAAAGGGGGTTTGGGATTCCTGATAGGCTAATTTTTCGGCTTCTGTCTCCTTTCCAGCCAAATTAACCATCGTCAATTCCCAAATAGGCTGGGGATCAATGACCTGCACGGGAACCCCGTCAACCGTCTGAAAACTGGTACGCAGTGACTCATGACGCTGAATGATGGTTCTTAGGGCTTGTTTGAGAGCTTCTACCTGAAGAGGCCCGCTTAAACTCAAGGCCCCTGTCATGTTATAGGTTCCCGTGGCTCCTTCTAATTGATACAAGAACCAGAGTCGCGACTGGGCAAAGGAGAGGGGTAATTGGCGATCGCGAGGAATGGGAAGGATGGTTCTAGGATTAATTTGCTCCTCTGAACCTAGTTGATCAAGAAATTGAATGATTTCTGCTTTACGGTTTTTCAGTTCTGTTTGAATCTCTGGGGTCAATAGGCCCTGGGGAGCATTACAACGTAGGCGATCGCCGTCCATCCAGAGTTTAATATCTTGATTGGCTAAATCTGACAAAAAGGTTTCAATGGATTTCATATTTCGATCTCCTGGCGATCGCCTGATAAATCATCAATAGGGGTTTGTAATTTTTGTAAAGTGGCATGAATGTCCGTCACGGCTAAAGCCAAATCCGCCACAGTCGGTTGTTCAAATAGGCGACGCAGGGGCAACTCTAGGGCAAAACTTTCTCGTAACCGTGAAATAACCTGAGTGGCTTGCAAAGAATTACCGCCGATCTCAAAAAAGTTATCATCAATTCCCACTCTTTCCAGTTTTAAAACTTGACCAAAAATAGCGGCGATCGCTTCCTGGGTCGGATTGTCTGGAGCCACATAATCTACCGAACGATTTAACTCTGGATTAGGTAACGGTAAAGCCCGACGATCAATTTTGCCATTGCTGGTTAACGGTAAATTTTCCAGCACCAGCCAATAAACGGGAACCATATAGTCGGGAAGCTGCCGTTTAACAAACTCTCGTAATGATTGAGTCGTACAAGCAGGATCATTAAGAACAATATAAGCAACCAAAGCCCGATTTTCAGGGCGATCGCTTTCATTCACCAAAACTACCGCTTCTCGTACCTGGGGATGGGATAGCAAAACCGCTTCAATTTCCCCCAATTCAATCCGGAAACCGCGAATTTTTACCTGATTATCAATGCGCCCTAGATACTCAATCTTGCCATCGGGTAAATAACGCGCTAAATCCCCCGTTTTATAGAGTAGCTTCGTTGGCGAGTTTGGAGAAGTTAGGGGGGGATCAAAAGGGCTAGGAATAAATCGCTCTGTGGTCAATTCAGGACGATTGAGATAACCTCTTGTTACTCCTGCACCGCCCACATACATCTCTCCATGTACTCCAATCGGTACAGGTTGTAAATATTTATCCAGTAAATATACCTGCAAGTCGGGAAGATGACGACCAATGACACTACCCGTGTTATTTAAGTCAGTCATACTTAACGGGTGATAAGTAACGTGGACAGTAGTTTCTGTAATTCCGTACATATTGACCAATATGGGAACTTGGTCGCCGTGTCGTTCAAACCAAGGCTGTAAACTGTTGATTTCTAAAGCTTCTCCTCCAAAAATTACCAAGCGTAAACTTAAACCGTGATCTGTTGCCTGTTCCGCTTGAATTAACTGACGGAAGGCCGCAGGAGTTTGATTAAGAATGGTGACTTTCTCTTGACACAACAATTCTAAAAATAATAGGGGGGAACGACTAACCAAATAAGGCACTATTACTAATCGGCCACCATAGAGTAAGGCCCCCCACATTTCCCAGACAGAAAAGTCGAAAGTGTAGGAATGGAATAAAGTCCAGACATCTTGAGAATTAAAATGATACCAAGAGTCCGTTGCTGCAAACAGTCGCACGACATTGGCGTGATTAACTAAAACTCCTTTAGGTTGACCTGTGGAGCCTGATGTATAGATAATGTAGGTTAAATTATCTGGTTTCGCGCCGCTTTCAAGGTTTGATATACTCTCTTGAGCAATTTTTTCCCATTGTCTATCCAAACAGATAATCTGTAGTTGCTGGTCAGGAATGGATTCTAATAACTTCTCTTGAGTTATTAAGACTTTCACTTGAGAGTCTTCTAACATGAACTGAAGACGTTCATTGGGATAGTCAGGATCAAGAGGCACATAAGCTCCTCCCGCCTTGAGAATCCCTAATAAGCCAACAATCATTTCCAAAGAACGTTCTACGGAAATGCCGACTAAGACCTCTGGCCCCACTCCTAAACTTTGTAAATAATGGGCTAACTGATTGGCTCGACTATTTAATTCACTGTAGGTTAATTTTTGGTTTTCAAAAATAACCGCGATCGCATCAGGAGTCCGTTCAACTTGCGCTTCAAATAATTGATGAATGCACTGATCTTGGGGATAGTCGGTCTTGGTATTATTCCAATCCACTAATAACTGTTGTCGTTCAGCAGGACTTAATAAGGGCAATTCCCGCAAATTTTGTCGCGGATCATTAATAACTGCCTCAAGTAAGGTTTGGAAATGACCCAACCAACGCTGAATCGTTTCATCTTTAAATAAATCCCTATTGTAGTCACAGTCAATTAGAGCTTCTCCGCCTATTTCTGTCACATTCAAATGCAAATCTCGATCCCTAAAACTAACCTTTTGAGGCAGTAAACTAATCTCTAATCCTTTCATTTTGGGTAAATTAATGGCTGGTTCTAAATTGAAACTGACATCAATTAAAGGAGAGCGACTGGTATTACGCGGTAAATCTAACTGATTGAGCAAGAGGGCAAAGGGATAGTCCTGATGTTCATAGGCTGATAACAAAACCCCCCGCATTTGTTTGAGATAATCAGCAAAAGTGGGATTACCCGCTAATTGACTGCGAATTGGTAAAAAATGGGTGCAATAACCCACCATTCCTTCACTATCTAAAAGGCCACGTCCAGACGTTGGCAGACCCACCAGAATATCATCCTGTCCCGTCAAACGATGAATGAGAATGTTATAAACTGATAACAGTGTCATTAAAAAAGTACAGCCCTGTTTACGACTAAATTGCTTTAGTTTTTCTGTAAATTGGCTATCTAAAGTTAGACTTTGACGATTGGCTTGGTAACTGGGTAAAGCTGGACGAGGTTTGTCAGTGGGTAAATTCAAAACGGTCGGATTGACAAGCGTTGTTAACCAATAGGCTTGCTGTTTTTTCAGTTCTTCCCCTTGGCTTGGCTGGCTTTGCCATTCAATCAATTCTCGAAACTGTTTTGGGGTTTTAAGATTAGCCGTAACACCCTGACATTTGGCTGAATATAACTCTCCTAATTCCCGAAGGATTACTCCCATTGACCAACCGTCACTGATAATGTGATGGGCCGTTAATACTAATAAATGCGATTCAGGTTCTAATTTGAGTATATACCAACGCACGAGAGAACCCTGGCTCAAATCAAAGGGTTTTTGACTTTCTTCCTTTAACCATTGTTCTGCTTGCTGTTGAGGCGAAACTTGGTCAGCACTGAAGTCTAAAATAGGACAGTTAATCTCAACCTGGGGCAGTATTTCTTGACTATCTCCCTGGGCATTAATTTTGGTTCGTAACGCTTCATGGCGATCGCTGATTCGTTGAATAGCTTGGGTCATCGCAACGAGATTTAAGGGGCCACTTAATTGCAATGTCACTGATTGGTTATAGGCAGTCGAGCCGTTGTCTCCTAATTGGGCCAAAATCCACAGTTGTCGTTGGGCTTCGGTGAGAGGGACTTGATTCCCCCCTAACCCCCCTTGATAAGGGGATTGATCCCCCCCTAACTCTCCTTGATAAGGGACTTGATCCCCCCCTAACTCCCCTTGATAAGGGGATTGATCCCCCCCTAACCCCCCTTGATAAGGGGATTGATCCCCCCCTAACCCCCCTTGATAAGGGGATTGATCCCCCCCTAACCCCCCTTGATAAGGGGATTGATCCCCCCCTAACCCCCCTTGATAAGGGGGGAGATGAGGTTGATATAAGTCTTTTAGGGACTGGAGATAGGGTAAATTGGCCAAAACTGTTTGTTCATCTACCCCAAAATCAATAAAACAAGCCACTTCATCCACACCGATGGACTGCAAATGATCAATAATTTGACGGCAGGTTTCGGGTGTGCCAATTAAAGCACTGGTTTCTGTATAGCGTTTATAGGCAGAAGCGAGGAGAAAGTCCCGATCTTCTTCTCTTAACTGTTCAAAATCCACTTTCATGCCCTGGCTCTTGACCATGTTCTGCAAGAGTCCGACAGAGGAGGTGAGGTATTGCCCAAAGGGTTGGCGAGCCTGTTCTCGAACTTGTTCTAAATCCTTGCCAACAAAAGTATGCAGGAGAACTGTCACCGTTCCCGACGCGGGATTATAACCATGCTCTGCTAAAGATTGACGATATAGAGCAATATTACGAGCTAAATCTTCCACGCTTTGCCCCATCAGATTGGTAAGGATATTAGCACCGATCGCCCCTGCTCTGATATAGGTATCGGGATTATTGACAATAGTGATCCAGGTGGGTAATTGGGACTGCATCGGTTGGGGATAGGTTTTAACCTCTACCCTTTGACCCTTTCCGTCGGTTACGGCGATCGCTTCCCCTCGCCAAAGTTTCTGGACGGTTTCAATTTCTTGGAACATCAATTCCCGATGTTGGCCAAAGGACTGGGGGGCCAAGACAAAATCCTGGGGATGCCAACCCGATGCAAAAGCAATACCGACACGGCCCTGGGAAAGATTGTCCACCACTGCCCATTCTTCGGCGACTCGGATGGAATTGTGTAGCGGTAAAACCACACTGCCTGATCGCAGTTGAATCTGTTTGGTTTCCCGTGCTAAAGCCGCCGCCAAAACCGAAGGATTGGGAGAAAAACCACCAAAAGCGTGGAAATGACGTTCAGGAATCCAAAGGGCTGTAAAACCAGCGCGATCGCCAAATTTAGCTCCTTCAAACAGTAAGTTATATTTATTCGGGTTAAATTCCGCTTCATAGCTACCAAAGTAGTAGAGGCTAAACTGTATCGTTTTTTGGTCTTGAGACCCGCTCCCTTTCCCTAACTTACTGTCACTAACAGAACGAGAATTTCCCCCCTTATCAAGGGTGACATCAACATCTCCCCCCTTATCAAGGGGGGTTAGGGGGGGATCAATCCCCTTATCAAGCGCGACATCAACATCTCCCCCCTTATCAAGGGGGGTTAGGGGGGGATCAATCCCCTTATCAAGGGTGACATCAACATCTCCCCCCTTATCAAGGGGGGTTAGGGGGGGATCAATCCCCTTATCAAGGGGGGTTAGGGGGGGATCAATCCCCTTATCAAGGGGGGTTAGGGGGGGATCAGTTTGAGGCCTTTGCATTGGCCAGGAGGGCTTTTTTGCGGGGATAAAACCTCCCTGACGCAATTCTGTGACGCTATCTTTAACCGCTTGGACAAATTGGGCAAGATCGGCTTCCGTATGGGCGGTTGAAAGAAAATGTTTACGCCATTCCCAGACATAAATACCTTTTTCTACCATGTGATAGAAAAGTAAATCCAAATTGCCAGAGAGGGCAAACCGGAAGAAAGAACTAAACTGTTCGATTTTAATGGGAACTTCTTCGGCTTGAAAATAATGATTCAGTGTATCGGCTAAGGCCGCAGTGCGTTCAGTTAATTGTTGTTGCAGACCTGGCCCCTGCTCCTTTAAATGGGTCAGGACAGCCCTAGCCGCTACCATTGCTAACGGATGCTGATTAAAGGTTCCCCCAAAAAAGGTTCTGTCCACCCCAGGATAGGATTTATCGCCATAACGCCACATTCCCCCATCAATGCCGTCCAGATAATGAGCCTTACCCGCTACAACTCCAATGGGCATTCCTCCAGCAATCACCTTGCCATAGGTGGCAATATCCGCCCGTACTCCAAATAAAGCTTGCGCTCCCCCTGGGTGCGATCGAAAACCCGTAATCATTTCATCAAAAATCAGGGCAATGCCCATTTGACTGGTAATTTGTCGCAGACTTTGGAGAAATTGTTGGGGTTGGAGTAGAGGATTGCCACTTTGAATTGGTTCTACTAAGACCGCCGCTAAATCCTGCCCCTGGGTTTGTAAATAGTTCAGAGCTTCCGCACTGCCATAGTCCAATACCACCACATCGGAACCAAGGCTGGGGGGAACCCCTAGAGCTAGGGGAAGGGAGTGGGGTTGATTATCAATAATTTGGTTTCTAAAAAGGGTTCCGTCCGCATGGCCATGATAGGAGCCTTCAAAGATGGCAATTTTACTCCGACCTGTTGTTGCCCTGGCGATACGAATAGCGGCCATTACGGCTTCGGTTCCAGAGTTGCAAAAACAAGCTCGTTCGGCTCCTGTTAGTTCACAAATTAAGGCGGCCACTTCTCCCACAATTGGCGATCGCGGATTGAGATGAATGCCTTCAGTGAGTTGGCTTTGTAGGGCCGACATAATGAAGTCTGGTTGATGCCCAAACAGCGTTACCCCTTGCCCCATCGTCATATCAATATATTCATTACCGTCCACATCCCAAATTCTTGATCCTTGAGAACGTTGGGCCACAATGGGATAGAGCATCTCTTTAATGGACATACGGAATCCGACCGAGGCTCGACTATCTGCTAAACGCGGGCGATCACGTTGCACAATTTGCTTAGAGGTTTTGGTACGTTCCGTAAAGCGAGCAATTAATGCCTCTAGATGTTGCTGTTGTTGGGGAGTTAATCCACCTGTGGGTGGTTTTTTCGGCCCCCAGGGAGTGGCTGTTACTGTCGGTTTAGGAGCAGAAGCTTGATTGCTGGTTTGACGGGTGCGACTGGCTATTGGCTCTAGGTTCGCCGCTAATTGCTGGGGGGGAATTAACTGTTGTGTAAGTCCGTTTGACCTATTTTGACTGACGGAAGATGGGGAATTTTCTGTGGTTCGGGGAGTCGTCGGGGCAAAATTGGCCGTTTGCAAGACCTCTAACTGTTTGGCCATCAGTTGTAACTGTTGACCCATAATGTTTTCCAGGGCAGAACTAGAAACGGTTGAACCTGAGGCTGTTACCGCACTGGTTTGTGGCACAGAAACTTGAGGCACTTCAACTCCTCCCATTCCCCCTGCTCCTCCCATTCCTGCAAGGGCGGCGATCGCCGAAACCTTTGGAGAAGCCGTTTGACCTTGAAAGCCGTTGGTATTAGAACTCAGCACGACATTGGGCGATCGGTTATTTGAGCAGGCAATGGGCGCAGAAAACACCTCGGTATTAACTTGAGTATTTTGGAAATCATTAGCCAGATTTTGAGCCAAATAAATAGCTAAAGCATCTAAATTTGATAACTCCTCAAATAACTGACGCATAGCAATTTTAACGTTATAGGTATTTTCAATCCGTCTGACCGCCTCAACCATGACAATGGAATCTGCCCCCATCTCCAGGAAAGGTGTATGAACATTGACATCAGCAGGGGACAATTGCAGTAAATTTCCCACTAGGGTTTGCAATGTGATTAGAATCTCCTGTTGTTTTTGATTGCTGGAGATAGCTTGGACATTAGTGGCATTGGTCGTCATGGTTGTTTCTTCAGAAGTCGGTTTAACGGTTTCAAGCCAATAGCGTTGACGTTGAAAAGGATAGGTCGGTAAGGCCAGTAAATTTTGTGAATAGTTTACATGAAAACCTTCCCAGTTTATTTTTGCCCCTTGGCAATCATAGAGAATCGCCAAACTATTTAGCAGGCTTTGTTCATCTTCTTGAGGAGGGGCGAGGGAAAATAGCCAGGTGGCTGATTTTTCTGGACAACATTGTTGACCCAATCGAGATAAAGTCGGTTTAGGGCTAACTTCTAAAAAAAGACTGAATTTCTGCTCGATCAGCGTTTGGATACTCCCATAAAATTGTACAGGGTTGCGTGCATGATTTCGCCAGTAACGAGCCTCAATCGTTGCTCCTTCTGGTAGAACTTCCCCCGTTAAATTAGCAACTAAGGGAATTTGCAGGGGTTGGTAGGAAATAGCAGCAGCTTCCTGTTCTAAGGAATCTAAAATTGGCTCCAACAGGTGCGAGTGAAAAGCATGGGAAACTTTGAGAGGACGAACTTCTATTCCTGCTGCCGTTAAATGAATGATAATCTCAGCAATAATCGGCGCTTTTCCTGAAATAACAAAATTTTCTGGTCCATTAACAGCAGCGATCGCTACATCAGTCCTATAGGGCTGAATAACTGCTTTAACCCGCTCTTCTGCGGCAAAGACAGCAACCATTGCCCCATCCTTGGGGAGAGATTGCATCAGTTTTGCCCGTTTGGCAATCAGTGTTAACCCTTCTTCTAGACTTAAGGCTCCGGCAACAGTGGCCGCCACATATTCACCGACACTGTGACCAATTACTGCCGCCGGTTCTATTCCCCAGGAACGCCATAACTGTGCTAGGGCATACTCGAATGCGAATAAAGTGGGTTGGGTATAGGCAGTCTGCTCTAGGTAAAAACTCGCTGTTTCGGCTTCTAGGTCAGCAGGATAAAGAATTTCTAAGAGGGGTTGATCTAAATGGGGTCGCAGGATTTCAGCACAGCGATCCAAGGTTTGGCGAAAGATGGGTTGGGTTTCGTACAGTTGACGACCCATACCTACATATTGAGAACCTTGACCGGCAAATAGAAAAACAATTTTAGGTTTTTTCTTTTTGTTAATACTCTTCGGTTCTCTCATCCTTTCTTGGTTACTAAAGTTCTCTAACTTCTGCAACATTTCTAAGCGATCTCTAGCTACTACTCCTAAACGATGATTAAAGTGCGATCGCCGACTATTGGCCGTAAAACAAACATCAGCGAGAGGAATTTCAGGATGATCAGCTAAATACTTTTGATAACAATGGACTAAGGCTTTTAAGGCTTCTTCATTCTTGGCAGATAAAGTCAGCAAATGCCAGGGACGTTCCATCAACTTCTGCCCATTTTGTTGATTATTTTTAACCGTGACAGGAGCTTCGCTAAGAATCACATGGGAATTTGTCCCCCCAAACCCAAAGGAACTGATACCGGCTAAACGTCGTTCGACACCGTTTTCACCAGGCTTAGGGGGTTTGGTCCGCCAGGGTTGAGCCTGAGTGGGAATCGCAAAAGCTGTGTCAGCTAGGGAAATATAGGGATTAAGGGTTTTAAAGTGGAGATTAGGGGGAATTTCTTGGTGTTGTAGGCAGAGAACGACTTTAATCAGACCCGCCATTCCCGCCGCCGCTTCTAAATGACCAATGTTGGTTTTCACAGAACCGAGCCAACAGGTTTGATCGAGCGATCGCTTTTCACCCAAAACCGCTTTCAGAGATTTAACTTCGATCGGATCCCCCAATTCTGTCCCCGTGCCATGGGCTTCGACATAGCTAATCTGGGCCGGTTTTACCTGGGCATTTGCCAGGGCCTGACGAATCACCGCCTGTTGAGCAGGGCCATTAGGGGCCGTGAGTCCATTACTTAAACCATCCTGATTCACCGCCGAACCCTCAATCACTGCTAAAACGCGATCGCCGTCCTGAATGGCATCCCTAAGACGTTTAAGTACGACTACTCCACAGCCTTCCGAGCGCACATAACCATCGGCCCTCGCGTCAAAGGTTTTACAACGACTGTCGGGGGCCATCATTCTCGCTTGGGAAAAAACAACGGTTGTCTCTGGCGACAAAATGAGATTAACTCCCCCCACTAAGCAGAGGTTCGATTCTTGATTTTGCAAACTCTGACAGGCCAGGTGAACGGCGACGAGGGAAGAAGAGCAAGCGGTATCTACGGACAAACTGGGGCCACGCAAATCAAACAGATATGATAAACGGTTAGCCGCAATACTGGTGCTGTTGCCTGTACCCACATAGGCCGTTAAATTAGCAGAGCTTTGGTAGGCTAGGCGATGATAATCCACATCACTGATGCCAATAAAAACCCCTGATTGGCTACCAGCTAAGGTTTCAGGCACAATTGCAGCATTTTCTAAGGCTTCCCAGGTGACTTCTAGTAATAGTCTTTGTTGAGGGTCTAGATAGGTGGCTTCTAGGGGAGAAATTCGGAAAAATTGTGGGTCAAATTGATCGACATTTTTTAGAAAACCGCCCTGGCGACTATACATCTTCTTGGCAGTGGCAGGTGTGGGATCGTAGAAACGCTCAATATCCCAACGTTCAGGAGGAATATCGGCGATCGCATCCCCCCCATTTCGCATGAGTTGCCAGAAAGCCTCTGGATTGTCAGCCCCTGGAAAGCGGCAACCAAGACCAATAATTGCGATGGGTTCCATTCAAATTCCTCTCAAATTCCTCACTGCGGTTTTTCTAATTTAATACGGTTACAGTTTCTTTAAATTGAAGAAAAGCTTTAATGTTATTGGTGATCGCCCGTTCAATTGACCCCCCAGCTTTCATGAGCCGCATTTCACGGTTAACTGGCCATAGATAATCCAAACTATCGGTCAAACGTAACATATTCTTCAGCATTTTTTGATGATACTTAACTTGTACATCGAAGCCCTGATGCTCTTGACATAAACATTTCTCTAGCCAATATAGAGACTCCTGTGCTGACATTCCAAACAAAGGAGAACGCAAAATCTTATCATAATAGGATAAAAAAGCAGCATCCTGTCGGAAAATAGACACCATCTCCAAGGATAAACTTCCTAAAAAGCCTTGTTGCATCCGATAAAAAACTAAATTGCCGATAAACTGTTCATAGGCTGTTGGCTTAGAAAACTCTTTGTATAAATCACGGCCAATCAATTGGGAAGTCGTGGTATGAAAAGCTTCATCTAAAAGATGATAATGGGAAACTGCTGTGGGAACAGGAATAAACTCCCCTTTTCTTTCTAGTTCTCTCAAATAGCGAGAATATTGATATTCATAGTTTTTTAAGCCCATATTACCCGTTAAACGATAGGTATAGTGCTGACAGGCTAAAAAGGGAGAACTGCCCCAATGAAAGGCAAAAAATTGCAGCAAAAACTGAGGATTTGCCACCCCAAAGTAGCCTTTGTTAGAAGCATTTAGAAATACACCTTTTTTCTCTAAATCTAGCAAATGAGAAGAATAATACTTTGATGAGTTGTTGAGCAGAGCTTTACTTAAAGAACGTAAACCTTTATATTGCAATTCTGAGTAGGAGGAAACCGAAGTAAGATTTAAAATTTGTTCTCCCACTCTTGAGGTTATTTTCTTACTTTTATCCGCTTTACTGGTAGTATCTTTGTTGGGTTTCAGCTTAAAAGCCTGTTTGCCTAACAGAGCAAATTTTGTTTTACTACCAATAGTTTGAAAGGCATGGATATGGTACTTTTCTTGATCACTTTCATGATCCAAGGTCAAACAAAGAGAATCGTAGCCACCGACCTTAGCAAAGACACCCGCCGTCACCTGATTGTAGTTAATCGTACTGGCTTCACTAGCAGCAATGTAATCATACTGTGCGCCCCAATATAAATGATTGAGAGCTAACTTTTGAGAAGCGGAAGCTTGTTCATAGAGGGGAGTTCCATACAAAATCGACAGTTCGGGGTCTCCCCATAGATGCTCACTATTACTGGCATAATCAAAACTTTTTGCAAGGGTTTCAATTTTTTCGGTATAGTCAGATTCGAGATTGTGACGATAATTAGTATTATTCAGTTTGAGAGTTCTAGGGGATTGCTGATTGTCAATAGGGTTACTGTCCGACATGATTTTAGATTTCTCAATAGTAGTAATGATTTTTGTTTTGGCCAATTAAAGCTGTTAGTTTGCTCAAGTCGATAAACTTTAATGAGTTGTTCTGGGTTAAGCTGTTGGGGGATTCATCTAGGTTTTCCTTTCTTGATGGTACAAGTCAGAAGTCAGATTACCTTGATGGGATTCCTTTAGGGAATACTCCCCAGTGGGACACTTCGTTTTTGGATTGGCGAACAATTCACTTTACCAGAACTCATTATAATCATCCATCTTTGCTAGGATGATCCAAAAAACGCAAGTTTTCTAAAAGTGTTATTTTTTAGCCAACTTTCGGGAAAAGTCTCAAGCTTTTTCCCTACACCTTACCCCACAACCTGTCTCATTTTCAAGCAGCTTGCCACCCCATCAACCCAAAATGTTAGGACTGACTAACCTGTTTCGCCAACTTTTCTAGTGTCGGATAATCGTAGATCAGGGTGCGATCTAAATCTCGTCCTAACCAATCCTCTAGATCAGCGATCAAAGCAACTGCCATAGAAGAATCCAGTCCATATTCATCAAAGGGAACGCTCAGATCAATCTCATCTTCGTCCACTTCCATCATCTCTGTCATGTAAGCTACTAACCAGTTTTGAATTTTCGTTAGGGTCGGTTGTTTTTTGTCGTTTGGGATTTCTGTGGACATTAGACTCAGTTTGCTTTCTTGAGAAATGTAGTTAAAGTTTAAGGAATTTTCAAATCCAGAGACATGGACTTAAGGGGAGAGAAAGAATTGCTCGAAGTTTCAATCGATATGCAAATTTAACACATTAAGTGCCGATCAAGAAATTTTCTTAGTCCAAAATTTCCAGGCTTCCCTCTAAAAATTTGGCCCGACAGCCACGACGCTGAATTTTACCGCTAGAGGTTTTTGGTAAACTGCCAGTCCTGATCAGCGCGATCGCATAAACCTGTAAATCATATTCCTGGACAACGGCTTTACGAATAGCTCTTTTTACCTCATCTATATCTACTTTACGGAGCCAGGTGCGCTCCACTTCCTGAACGACTACGAGCTTTTCTTCGCCCTTGTTTTCAACGGTAAAAGCAGCCCCACAACTGGGACGCAGAGCAGGATGACTATTTTGGACGGTTAATTCAATATCCTGGGGATAATTATTGCGTCCTCGAATCAGAATAATTTCCTTGAGCCGACCTGTGACAAATAATTCACCGTCTTTGATAAAGCCCAAGTCTCCTGTTCGCAGAAAAGGCCCGGCTCCTGTATCTGCCAAATAAGCTTGAAAGGTTTCCTGAGTCTCTTGAGGTTTTCCCCAATAGCCTTGGGCGATTGTTGAACCTGATACCCAAATTTCGCCGACAATTTCAGGGGAGCAAGGTTTCAGGGTTTCAGGATTGACAATGACGATTTGAGTATCAATCGTTGTCCAGCCGCAACCCACGAGGGTCTGCACATTGGTATCCGTTTCAGTGGATCCCACAATCTTATTTTTTTCTAAAGCATTAGCCTGAACGGGATAAAAGTAAGGGGGACTGTCATAACTAACCGCCGTAACTTTCAGGGTGGCTTCTGCCAAACCGTAGCCAGGACAAAGGGCCGTGGCTTTGAAACCAGAAACTTGAAAAGCCTCCGCAAACTTTTTTAGTACCTCCGCTCTGACGGGTTCGGCCCCATTTAAGGCCATGCACCAATGGCTTAAGTCTAACGTAGCCCGTTTTTCAGGGGGAATTTTCCGTACACAGAGATCGTAGGCAAAGTTGGGGGCCGCACTATGGGTCGCTTGTTTATCGGAAAGAGCTTGTAACCAACGTAGTGGTCGTTCCATAAAGCTGGCAGGGGACATCATGTAACAAAGAAATCCTTTGTACAAAGGCTGAATAACCCCATAAATCAGACCCATATCATGGAAGGTCGGTAGCCAAGTGACCATTACGCTATCTTGATCATGGCCCCAACCACGATCTAAATCGGCTGAATTAATCAACAAATTATGGTGACTGACCATTACTCCCTTTGGAGTTCCCGTTGAACCAGAGGTGTATTGTAGAAAAGCGAGACTGTTTTTTTCGAGGGTTGGTTCTAGCCAATCCTCCCTGAGGTGATGGTCAATTTCATCGGTAACAATCCATTCCATTGCGCCTAATTCAGAGTCTTTAGCCCATTGGTTTTTTAAACTGGGAAATAAAGCGGCATTGGTGAAGGTAAATCGGGCTTGAGAATCGGCAATAATCGCCTGTAAACGCAAAAGGTTTTGATTCCGTCGGGGTGGATAGGCGGGAATGGCGACGACTCCCGCATACAAGCAACCAAAAAAAGCTGAAATAAAATCTAGTCCTGGGGGATAGAGCAGTAAACCCCTTTCGCCCTTGGCTTCTAAGGATTGTAGATGAGCCGCGATCGCCCTAGCCTTTTGATCCAGTTCCCCATAGGTTAAACGAGCTTCTTCGATTTCTCCGTCTCGCAGAAAAATATAGGCGAGGCGTTCCGGTTGACTGCTTGCCCGATAACGGAGTAATTCAACTAGGGTTGAGAATTTATTCAAGGGTTCTTGCAGATCACCATAGTGAATAGTCATCTAAGTACAGGACAAAAAGCTGGAAAAGTAGGCGGGAGTAGGTTTTTATGAGAAATAGCACTAATCTCGAAACCCCTGTGAACCAGTATAGGGAAAAAGTCCCTGAATTTTACCCCCGCTCCCTCCAATGGTCGGCACTTTTTGAGGGGAAAAAAGTCTAAAAGCCTTATCCAACAAGGTTTTTAGATTTATTCAGCCAGCCCTAATTAATTTTTGAGGGGTCAAAAACGGCAAAAATAAGGATTAAATCCCATAAAATTTGTAAATAGACTATTTAATTGATTATTATTCATTCCTAATTCTCCTGACGACCGGCTACTGCCTACTGACCCTAACAACAATTTTTGATTTTTACAAGAGGTCTTATTTTAACCTATCATTTGGCAATGCTATATATAATAAAATTAATCGGTAGTTTCCTAGAGGTAAACTTTTATGATCGTCAATAAGCGAGAACTCAAGCAAGCCTTGAATCGGGTGTACTTAAAAATCAAGCCTGATACTGAAACAATTCAGGTTTTTAAAGCTAATTTGACGCGCTTGTTGGAGCAATGTGACAGCAAAAAGTCCGAAGAGTTTAATAAAAATTTGCTAATAGATTTTTTAAAAAATACCTATTATACCGATCGCTATTTTATCAATACAAAAGAGCGCATCGATCTGGTGATTCATAATAACCAGGATGTTAAAAGTCCTGTGGGGGTGATTTTTGAGACGAAGAAACCTACTCGGACAATAAATGCAGAAATGCCGAGACTGGATAATCTCAATACCAAGGCTTTTCAGCAGTTAGTTTTATATTTTCTCCGCGAAAGGGTGACAGATAAAAATCTTGAGATTAAACACTTAATCGTAACAAATGTTTATGAGTGGTTTATTTTTGATGGGAAGATTTTTGAGGAGTTGTTTTTTGCTAATAAGGCTCTAGTTAACCAGTTTGGCGATTTTGAAGCAGGGAGACTGAGTAGTACGAAAACGGATTTTTTCTATCAACAAATTGCCGAACCAGCGATCGCTAAAGTTATTGAGCAAATTAAGTTTACTCATTTTGATCTGCGAGAACTGGAAAATTTAGATTTGCTTGATATTTACAAGATTCTTTCGCCAGAACATTTACTTAAGTTACCTTTTGTTAATGACAGTAATACTTTAAATAAGCCTTTTTATAATGAGCTTTTGTATATTATTGGTTTGACGGAAATTAAGGAAAAAGGGAAGAAATTAATTGGACGAATGAAAGAAGGCGATCGCTGTGATGGTTCCCTGATTGAAAATGCAATTAGTCGGTTGGATAGTTTAGATAAAATTGCACAATTAAAAAATCCTGAAGAGTTTGGAACTACGGATGAGGAACGGCTTTTTAATGTGGCGTTGCGGTTATCAATTAATTGGATTAATCGGGTTTTGTTTCTCAAACTACTGGAAGCGCAATTAATTAAATATCATCAAGGCGATCGAGATTTTGCCTTTCTCAATTTGGCGAAAGTTCCCAGTTATAGTGATCTCGATAGTTTGTTTTTTGATGTGTTAGCCAGGGAGACAAATAAGCGCGAGGCTAAGGTTAAAACGACTTTTGCTCATGTACCTTATTTGAATAGTTCGTTATTTGAACCAACGGAGACGGAACAGCAAACGATTTTTATTGGCAATTTGCGGGAGCGAACTTTACCCATTTTTGCAGGTACGGTGCTAAAAGATAATCAGGGTAATAAGCGAGTAGGTGAGTTAAATGCGTTGGCTTATTTGTTTGAGTTTTTGGATGCTTATAAATTCGATCGAGATGAGTTAGAAAATCCTCAAGAAGATAGCGAAAAGTTAATTAATGCTTCGGTATTAGGGTTAATTTTTGAAAAGATTAATGGTTATAAGGACGGTTCTTTTTATACGCCGAGTTTTATTACCATGTATATGTGTCGGGAAACGATACGAAGAGCGATTGTGCAGAAGTTTAATGAAGTAAAAGGCTGGAATTGTCAAAGTTTGGATAATTTATATGAACGAATTGAGGATAAAAGAGAAGCGAATACTATTATTAATAGCCTGAAGATTTGCGATCCGGCCGTGGGTTCAGGACATTTTTTGGTTTCAGCTTTGAATGAGATAATCGCGATTAAGAGTGAGTTACGGGTTTTATTAGATAGTTCGGGTAAGTCGCTAAAAGATTATCGGGTAGAGGTGCGAAACGATAAGTTATTGGTTTACGATGATGAGGGGACTTTATTTGCTTATCATCCGAATAATAAAGAAAAGCAACGGGTACAGCAAGCCTTATTTCATGAGAAACAGACGATTATTGAAGGGTGTTTATTTGGGGTGGATATTAACCCTAATTCCGTGACTATTTGTCAGTTGCGGTTATGGATTGAGCTTTTAAAGAATGCTTATTATCGCGAGGATGGCAATTTAGAAACTTTGCCAAATATTGATATTAATATCAAGTGTGGTAATTCTTTGATTAGTCGCTTTGCTTTGGATGTGGATGTTAAACAGGTTTTACAGAAGCAGAAGTTTAGTATTGAGCAATATCGCAATGCAGTCCAGACTTATCGCAATGCGGAAACTAAGGGACAAAAGCGGGAGATGGAAACGCTGATTGCTAAGATTAAGGCTGGTTTTAGTGCTAATTTATTAATTAGTGATCCTAAGAAGGTGAAGTTACGTCAATTACAAGGGGAACTTTATAATCTGGAAAATCAGGGTTTATTGTTTGAGGAGACTAAGACGGAGCAAAAAGCGCGGGAGAAAAAAGTAACTAAGTTAAATAATGAGATTGATAAGCTAACTGCTGAAATTGCAGATATTGAAAGCGGTAAGCTGTATAAGAATGCTTTGGAATGGCGGTTTGAGTTTCCTGAAGTGTTGAATGATGACGGGGATTTTGTTGGGTTTGATGTTGTAATTGGTAATCCTCCTTATGGCGTAGATTTTTCAACCCAAGAAAAAGAGTTTTTAAAGAAATATTATGATCGAATTCATGTCCGAACTCCAGAGTCTTTTAATTATTTTTCTTACAGATATCAAGAACTTACAGGTAAGCAATCTTTGTGTTCACTAATAATTCCCTCTAGTTTTTTAAATCAAATTGAATTTGAAAAAAGTAGAGAATTAATACTAAGTAATTACAGTCTTATCTTAGACATTAATCTTGGGGATGGAGTATTTGAAGATGTTACAACTCCTACCTGCATCATTAGTTTTTCTAAAAAAATATTAAACAACTCAACTCTATATGCAGATCTATCAGATGTGGAAAGAGATAAATTACCAGTTGAGCTAGATAAAATCAATAATCTCATTGATCAATCCAATCTTGTTTCTAATCAAGCTTATAGCTTTGTTTTTAAAAATCATCATCAATTAATTGAAAAATGTTATTCAGGTAATCTAACTCTTAAAGATATTGCTGAAGATGTAGCTACTGGAATTAGTCCCGGACTTGCAGATGCTTTTATACTTAAATCAGATGAAGCTGAAAGTAAGAAATTAGAAAAAGATATAATTAAAAAACTAATAATTGGAGGAGAAATAAACTCTTATTGTTTACAGCCTAAATCAGAGAAAGTCATAATTTATTTTTCTTCGGACTTAGATGTTAAAAATTATCCCAATATTATTAAACATTTAAGCTTATACAAAGAAAAACTAGACAATAGAGTAGAAACTAAAAGTGGTGTTATCCCTTACTATGTAATGTTAAGACCTAGGCGCAAAAAATTATTTACTGAGCCTAAAATTTTAATTCGACAAACTGCGAATAGAATCATTGCTGCTTACGACGAAGATCAATGGTATTGCCTTAAAAGTGGAATAATAGTTCAGTTGCCAAATAAATCAGAAGTGCAATATTTATATTTATTGGCTGTTCTCAACTCTAAATTGATGAATTTTTTATATAGTGATTTAGTTAATGAAGATGTGAGAATATTTCCAGAAGTAAAGCCAGTACAATTATTTAAACTTCCAATTGTAGTTCCTAAAAGACAAATACAAATAGCATTAGAAAAAATTGTTAATAAAATTCTCACAGCTAAAAAAGACGATCCTAACGCTGACACAAGCGAATTAGAAAAGCAGATCGATCACTTAGTTTACAAACTCTATCAACTCACCTATAATGAAGTAAAAATCATCGATCCAGAATTTGCCCTAACAGAACAAGAATATCTGGACTTCCCCTAATTTATTCCCTTACCCCCCCGATGTCCTGTAGGGCTAATTCATGAATTAACCCTACTATGAATTAACCCTACAATGAATTAACCCTACAATGAATCAACCCTACTATGAATTAACCCTACCCTTACCCCCCCGATGTCCTGTAGGGCTAATTCATGAATTAGCCCTACAATGGGTGTTGTCAAATTGAAAGATGCTGGGAATCAGCTTTGCCTTTTGCCTTGTGCCTTTTGCCTCGTCTCAACAAGCAATTTAAATGCTTGACAGCTTAATTTCTGGCCAACTAGCTACCACCGAGGCCAATTTATCCAAATCCCGACGATCTTCGATAAAGGGAAAAACACCTAAAACTGGACAATTAGTCAAGGATTGAATTAAATCGATCGGTGTTAACTGCTCTATCTCCGTCTCCGTGCGCGGTTCGAGACAATTAAGGATAATTCCGCCCAAATTGACCTTTTTCTGCTCTGCTAGGGCAATATTAGCCACCGTTTGGGAAATCGCTCCCAATTTCACCGGCACCACCAAAAGCGTTTTTAACCGCCATTGAGCCGCTAAATCCGCCAAAGTTAGCTCGTGGGTGACAGGACAACCTAAACCCCCCAAACCCTCAATTAAAACCAAATCTTGGCTTTTTTGTAGGTTCAGCAGAGCTTGCCACACCGTCCCCAAAGGAATATCTCGACCCTCCAAATCAGCAGCCACAGGAGGCGCTAAGGGTGCTTGATATTGCAGCGGTGTGATCATTTCTAATTGACCCTGAAATAAACCCTCATACCATTCTCGATCGCCTTGACCCGTTTGCATTAATTTCATCAGCCCCAGGGCCTTCGATGGATAGTATTTTTGCCAATAAGCCACTAAAGCAGTGGTGACAACGGTTTTACCCGCATCGGTATCCGTAGCCGCAATCAAAAGACTATTCATAAAACCCCCAGGCTCAGTCAAGATCAGGTGAAATCACCAATATTTATCATCTTATCCCCCCATCTCCCCATCTCCCCACTTCCCACTTCATAATTCATAATTCATAATTCCCCCTCTCCTCACTTCCCCCCGCAACGCGCACGAAGTGGTCTCCCCACTTCCCACTTCATAATTCATAATTCATAATTCCCACTACCCCACTTCCCCAGATATTGCATGGGTAAGATGCAAAAAGAAAAAAAACTGCAGCCAAAAAGGTGAGATGGAATACACTAAAAGTATAAGGTTATCAATTTTGCTATTTTTCAAGTTGCATCCTAGGCAACAGAATTGCAATTATCCCTCTAGTTAGAAATTGGACGGTTTGCCCTGTGGTTTCATCACTTCCCAAGCCCAATGACTCTTTAACAACGGTTCCCCAGCGTTGTTCTGGTGCTTATGCCTTGATGGACAGTCTCAAACGTCATGGTGTTAAGCACATCTTCGGTTATCCGGGTGGTGCGATCCTGCCCATCTATGACGAACTCTACCGCTTTGAAGAACGGGGAGAATTACAACATATCTTAGTGCGCCACGAACAAGCGGCCGCCCATGCCGCCGATGCCTACGCTAGGGCCACCGGCAAAGTGGGGGTCTGTTTCGGTACTTCCGGCCCCGGGGCGACCAATTTGGTGACAGGCATCGCTAACGCACACATGGACTCCATCCCGATGGTGATTATCACCGGTCAGGTGAGTCGGGCGGCCATCGGTTCCGATGCTTTCCAAGAAACCGATATTTATGGTATTACTCTCCCGATTGTTAAACATTCCTATGTGGCTAGAAATGCCCGGGAAGTAGCGAGAATCGTCGCTGAAGCCTTCCACATCGCCAGTACAGGACGACCGGGGCCGGTTTTAGTCGATATTCCCAAAGATGTCGGTTTAGAACAGTGCGATTATATCCCCGTCGAACCGGGAGATGTGAAACTAAGCGGCTATCGTCCCACGGTTAAGGGTAATCGCCGTCAAATCGAGGCCGCTTTGCACCTCTTGGAAACCGCCGAAAAACCCTTACTTTACGTTGGTGGAGGTGCGATCGCAGCGAATGCCCACGCCCAAATTGCCGAGTTTGCCGAGCGTTTTCAGTTACCCGTTACCACCACGTTAATGGGGATCGGTGCTTTTGATGAACATCATCCCCTCTCGGTGGGAATGTTAGGAATGCATGGCACCGCCTACGCTAATTTTGCCGTGACCGGGTGTGATTTATTAATTGCCGTCGGCGCTCGTTTTGATGACCGAGTAACGGGGAAATTGGACGAATTCGCCTCGAAAGCTAAGGTAATCCATGTGGATATCGACCCGGCGGAAGTGGGCAAAAATCGCGCCCCTGACGTGCCGATTGTCGGGGATGTGCGGGTAGTTTTAGAACAAATACTCCAAAAAGCCAGAGAATTTGATTATCCCACTAATTCCGATCGCACCCAAGCTTGGTTAGCCCAGATTGATCGCTGGCGCCAAGATTATCCCCTGCAAGTACCCCGACCGGAAGGCAGACTTTCCCCCCAAGAAGTGATCGTTGAGGTGGGTCGTCAAGCACCCCACGCCTACTATACCACCGATGTGGGCCAGCATCAGATGTGGGCAGCCCAATTCCTCAAAAATGGACCCCGACGTTGGATTTCTAGCGCGGGATTGGGGACGATGGGTTTCGGTTTACCAGCTGCTATGGGGGTAAAGGTGGCCATTGCCGATGAGGAGGTCATCTGTATTAGTGGTGATTCCAGTTTCCAAATGAATCTACAGGAATTAGGCACCCTAACCCAATTTAATATTCATGCCAAGACGATTATTATTAATAATGGTTGGCAGGGTATGGTACGTCAATGGCAAGAAGCTTTCTATGGGGAACGTTATTCTAATTCCAATATGGAAGTAGGAATGCCGGATGTGGAACTGTTAGCCCAAGCTTACGGCATTAAAGGGATTACTATTCGCCATCGAGAGGAATTAGCCGCAAAAATTGCCGAAATGTTGGCCCATGATGGTCCGGTTTTGGTCAATGCGATCGTGACTAAGGACGAAAATTGTTATCCCATGGTCGCCCCCGGTCAAAGTAATGCGCGTATGATTGGTTTACCGAAAATTGTCACCAGAAGTTGTGAAATGCTCAATTGTCCCAGTTGTGGCGCGGTTAACAGTGTGAATAATAAATTCTGTCCTGAATGTGGGGCGAAATTGTAGCCAAACATTGTTAATCAATTATCTAGCCTCCGTTCAGGATAACGGAGGTTTTTCGCTTTTTCTCTACTATTTAGGGTTTGCTGAATAAATCTAAAAACCTTGTTGGATAGGAATTTTAGACTTTTTCCCCATCAAAAAGTGCCAGACCTTGGGGTGATCGGGGGGGGGAAATTTAGGGACTTTTTCCCTGAAAATTAAGTAGGTAGGCGAAAAAACTTATAAAATAGCAGAGAACCCTTTATGGAGGAGGAATAAAACCTTGCCAGCCCCTCTAAAAATTGATTTAAGTGAAGAAGAAGACAAAAACCTGCTAGAACTGCA
>Ga0315901_10001397_pt1 | contig 35092 bp, 33 predicted proteins | sample LakEriMetagenome_10_FD_203761 | JGI IMG/M metagenome (GOLD analysis project Ga0315901, IMG submission 203761) | Freshwater fungal communities from buoy surface, Lake Erie, Ohio, United States - Buoy 2 MA116 | ecosystem: Environmental > Aquatic > Freshwater > Lake | place: USA: Lake Erie, Ohio...
CGAGCACTGGAGGAACGGTCAAGTTCAGCAAGTGGATATGTCCTATCTGGTTCGCGCTATTGACAGTCAAACGAAGTGACAATCTCGCATCTCGGTGATTGAAGGAATTATAACGAAAATTTTGTTCCTTTTTTCATTAAGTCTCCCAATAAAAAAAAATGGTTTGAAAAAAATCTGCCATTCAGAGAGATGCGAACTGTTCATTCGTTGCGATGTTCAGTTCAACAACCGCACACAGTGGTTTGGTTATCATGGTGACAGTGCGGCCGAATTCAAATCAGTCGATCCTTGGATAGGGTCGTTCTTCGATATTTTCTCCATTCAATGAGGCGATCGATTTGAGCCGGCGTGGTGAAAGGCCCATGTCCGTCAGTCCGCATTAAAAGTGCAACCATGCGAATAGTGTGTGTGCGTTTTTTTTCGTCTGGCCATTTCGATGTCGGCCAGAGTTTGTTCTTGGGCGTTGAAGTAGGGGAAAAGATGAAACTTCGACGGAGTTCTGAATGGGACGCGGCCATTCGGCAAGGTCACTTCTCAACTGCTCTACGGTCACGAAAGCTGCGCTCCATTCAAAAAACACCATGCACACAATTCATCTGCTCACGAACTTAAAACTCAGAAGAGTCGACGCATTGACGTCGGCAATTTCTGATGGCGGTCATTCCAGAGAAATTCGTTAAAGCCACTGAATGCGAGCGTACCAAAGAGAATTGTACATTCTGCCCATAACGCGAAGGTTCAGATCGTCATAAGGAAAAATAAATCATGATTCTTAGAAATTCCGAAAAATCTCGCAGGAGCCAATCAAAAACAAGAACAGCAGCATTTGCTGGACTTCTTTGGCTCAGCACAGTTGCCGGTGTATCGTCTGAAAATAAAAGCACCTTGAGCATAGCGAGTGAAGGCAAAGAAACAAAAGACCTCTCAGGAAAGGTTTTTAAAACTAGTCTCGATTACACATTTGAATCAAACTCAAAAGACGGCAAAACAGTTAGAAGACAAATGACATCTTCTTTTGTTGCAAGGGAAGGTCAGATTGTCGTTTTGAAGGGTCTGGGGCCTTCGATATCAAACGCGGCCACCGAAGTCCGTTTTTAAATCAACTCGTTTAGTCCCTCTCATGACGGGAATCTGGTTCATATCTCTGCAGAGCTTTTCGACAAGTCCGGACGAGTGCTGACAACTCCAAAGGTCATCGCGAAACTGGGAGAAGGTGCATTTATCGAAGAAAAGTCCAGCAGAGAAGAAGGCGGCACGAATGTTCAACAGCTAAAGTTCACCGTGTCGAAAGAATACTAACGCGACAAGCCATTTGAAGAAGTTGCATCACTTTGTTCTGCTCAGGAATAAATCAATCCCCTCCTCAATTGAAGGCAATCGACATCCAAGAGCATTTTCGAATTTATCGATCCTCATCCTCATATCCTTGGGACGGTGTGCTTTCAGTCGCACACTTGACACAGATATTACGTTGAGAAGGCTTTGCTCCAAAAGAGCTTCTGCGACCGTTTTCATCTGGGGATCGAGACGATCGGGATGGAAATGCAGCGCAACTCGGGAGTTCATCTTGAGCTGAGCAACGGCCTGTTCAAAAGTCTCTTGGCTGACGTTGGACATCTTCAGAATGTGTGCGATCGAAGCCAATGCCACGTCCTTGCGAGACTTTGCATACTCTTGGATATGTGCCAAAGCGGCGGCTTGCGAATGAGTGAGTTCCATCTTGAATGACTTCTCGATTATTCTATGATCTTGCATTTTTTAGTTATTATTCTCAGAGACTATCGAATTTTAAGAATAATATCGATTGATGCATTCGGCGGCGCCTTGCCATTGGCGGTTGATGGCCTGCGCCTCCGCTTTTGAAAGAGACGGATGAAACTCGCGATCGCTCGAAGGTTTGGGCAGTTGTGTCAGCGGTCTTAGTCCTAAAAGAGCAGCAGCCGCCGCTCCACGTGCTGTAGTCTCGAAGTTTTTTGGACGCACCAGCGTTGTTTGAAGTGAATCCGCCTGAAATTGCATGAGCGCATTATTTTGTGCAGCGCCACCGTCGACTCCCACTTTGGAGAGGGACATCTTTGAGTCAGTCTGCATGAGTTCGAGGAGTTGCGCATTCTGAAGGGCCACACTCTCTATAATTGCGCGCGCAATTTGCGAGCGACTGGTTCCTCGCGAAAGCCCAAGAAGGGCGCCCTTAGCGTGTGGGTTCCAATAGGGCGCTCCAAGCCCTGTGAGTGCTGGAATAAAAATCACATGAGGATCTCTTGGCTCCATGGCGGCCAGTGCCTCAATTTCTGCGGCGGATGAAATCCATTGGAATTGGTCTCGGATATATTGGACCGCAGCACCTGCAATAAACGCAGCGCCTTCAAGGGCATAACTGAGCGTCCCATCGGGATGCCCAAAAGCAACGGTTGTCAGCAATCCAGAACGGCTCGGCACAGCAGTGCGCCCGGTATTCATCAAAAGAAATGCACCGGTCCCGAATGTAATTTTTGCTTCACCGCTTATTGTACAACCCTGACCAAAGAGCGCAGACTGCTGATCGCCCAGCACTCCGGTGATTGGAATATTGTCCGGCAGGACAGTCAGGTTTCGTGTGTGTCCCATAAGGCCACTGCTAGGCTTGATATCTGGAAGGCAGCTTTGATCCAGGCCAAAATGCTCTAGCAGTTCGTGATCCCACGCGCCTGTCTGAAGATTAAAAAGAAGTGTCCGGGAGGCATTGGTTGGGTCGGTGATGAACGCATCACCGCCGCTCAATTTAAAGATTAAAAAGCTGTCGATGGTCCCGAGAGCCAATTGCTTTGATTGTTGCCATTCGGATAAAATCGGCTGATTTTTTAAGAGCCATTCCATTTTAGTAGCGCTAAAATAGGGATCGCATACAAGTCCGGTGCGTTCTCTGATTTTATCTTGCCAAGCGCTTTGACGCAGTGCAGAGCAACGCTCCGCTGTGCGTCTGTCTTGCCAAACCAAGGCGTTTCCGGCGGTCCTGCCGGAAGATTTGTTCCAGCCTAGGCAAGTTTCGCGTTGATTAGTGACGCCAATGGCCTTGATGTCTTCTTTGCGTGCTTGTGGATTGCGTTGCAAAACGTTCTGCCAGCTCTTTTCGATGGCCTGCAGCGCGCTCGCCCAAATATCATCCGGATTGTGCTCGACCCAGCCGGGTTTGGGAAAGATTTGCGGAAACTCAACCTTTTGATGCGCAATCATCTCCAACGAATCAGCAAGAAAAAAGGCAGCACTGGAACCTGTTGTGCCCTGATCGATAGCCAGAATCAATTCAGCCATGGTAACCTCTGCTTTTGTGTTTCATCTGCTCAAGAGAATAAGGTGCTCGAGATGTCCACGCAACTGAATAAAACCTTGGTTTCGCATTTGAGTGTTTTGCCCCAGCACCAGCGCGCCGGTGTTTTTGTTTGGCCGTCCTTGGCGGGACCGGAATTGAACCCTGAAGAGGAAGCATTGCTTTTTCGTTATAAACCGAGTGGGATTGTGCTTTTTCGACGGAGTATGAAATCGCTGGCGCAAACACGCGCGTTGTGTGAACGGGTGCGTGCACTCACAAGCGCACCTCATCAGCCACGGGGCGCTGTCATTGCAATTGATGAAGAAGGCGGCCGAGTTTACCGAATGCCGGCGCCCTTTCCAAGGCTCGAGCCCGCTGCCGCGTTTGCGGATGTGCAGCGGGAGCCTGAGTTGCGCTCGCAGGTCATGTTGCAAGCGCATGTGGCTCGTGCGCTTGGGATTGATTGTTTGTTCGCACCAGTGGCGGATGTTCTCACTCGTCCCGACAATCCAGCGATTGGCGATCGGGCCTTTAGTGATAATCCCGAAACTGTTGCGCGATGCGCCGGTGTGGTGCTGGAGGAAATTCAGCGTGCGGGTCTGCTCGGTTGTGCCAAGCACTTTCCAGGTCATGGTCATACGGCGTCTGATTCTCATAAGGGATTTGCGACGAGCGATGTTGCGCTCAAGGTCATGCGGGAGCGCGAATGGATCCCATTTCGACGATTGATTCAAAATTCAAATATACCTCTGATTATGACAGCTCATGTGATCTGTGAGTCACTCGATCCTGGCAAACCGGCAACACTCAGTAAGGATATTTTACAGACTTACTTGCGTGATGAATTAGGATTTGGGGGAATTATTGTCTCCGATGATTTGCGCATGAATGCAATCTCTGATTACTACGGTGTTTCAAAAAAGGTCACTGCAGCGATTGTGGATGAAGGCCAAAATCCAGTGGATGTGTCTGACGATCGGTATTTAGCTTTGGCATCGCGTGATGCGTTGTCTGCTGGCTGTGATGTTCTTTTGAGTTGTCAGTCGATTGTGCGCGAGGAGGTTGTTCTGCGAGCGATTGAGAATGACCTTTTGCCTGTGATGGATGAACAGTGGTTTATTGACAAAGCTAATCGGATTTTGACCTGCCTTGCGCAGAGATGAAATCTCCCTGCGCACCATTCAATGCGAGCGCTCAACGGTAAGGTGCTTACCCTTGGTCAGGATTTTTAAAGCAAACTTAGGGATTTTTACCCAATGAGTGTTGAACTTTGAGTGGCTGCATACTCGTGATGGTCACATCGCCGTCGGTGACACGCAGTGTAATTTCTTTGCTGTTCTTTGCGGTATAAATTGTCGGCAAACCGGGGTTGAGCTTCAGGATGCGAGCTTTTTTCTCGGTCGGAGAGGCAATTTGAATGATCGCCTGTTTGGCATTTGCATTCAGTAGGTTGAGCGTCAGCGTTTCCGTTTGTCCGCTCAATTGTATAGCTCCCTTGCGCCGAACCATGATTGGATAGTCCCCGGGAACAGTGACGTCCCCACCGCGCGGAAGTTCATTGACGTCCAAGCCGTAAAAGGCAGAGGCCTGTGAAGAACTCACAAAGAGAAGTGCGGAAACGAAGACGAGCTGAGTGATGCGGCGTCCAGTGAATTTAATTAAAAGACTATTCTTGCCCAGCATATGAAATACTCCCGGAACAATGAAAGTGCGAGACGATTTTCAGACAGCGTAGCTTTTTATATCGGAAAATGGGACTCTCCTTAGCCGCCCTTTTGACGTCACTCAAAATGTGGATCAAGAAGGTCAATAAGTTGAGATGAGTTGAATGACGTGACAGAGTGTCGGCACCTGATTTCGGGAGAGTCACCGTGACAGCACGTCGGGCCTTTGTGTCTTTTGCTTTTATCGGAAGCATCGCCTTGCATTTGGGCGTCTTCGTCGGGGCTTCACGTTTCATGTCGGACGTGAAGCGAAATCCTGATTCAACACCTATTAAAGTCCGTCTGGCGGAGCCACCAAAAATGCTCCGTCAAGCGGCTCCCACCCAAGTTCCCGTGCCGCCCACTCAACCAAAACCGCGCCCACCGGTCCGCACCGATCGTCGTCAGCCACCGCCGGAGACTCCCAGACCTCAACCTGAGGTCCGCGCCGGCCTATCGGATTCACTCGCAAAACCGGGAACGGTGAGTGAAACGGCGCCCGCGGTGGCAGTTGGAAACTCAAGTTTAGCGGAGGTCAAACCTGAAGATGCCAATAAGCCTCCTCCGCCACCTTTATCCGGCCCAGATGTGGAGTCTGAGAGTGTCGTTGAGGCCATTGCAGACACTCCGGCGCGTTGTCCATTGCCTCCGAATTTGGAGTTGACCACTGATGCGCTGAATGCCGGCCTCACCAATGCAGAGGTTGTGATTGAAGTGGCTGTGAGCGCAGTGGGAAAGGTACGAGACGCAAAGCTGAAGTCGGGCACCGGCTACGAAATCGATCGGATTGCGTTGCAGGCAGCCTTGAAATTGAAATGCAGTCCGGCCGTTTTGTCTGGAAAAGCCGTTGCCGTGGCCGGTAAAAAACTTGTTTGGAAGGTGATGTATGACTAATCGATGTTTTGCTGCGGCACTTTGGGTGAGTCATGGCGTCTCTGCATGGGCAGTGGCGGCTCCAACGCCCACTCCTGTGGCGCCTTCCGAGGCGCCTGTGGCAAGTCCGGCACTCTCTCCGCAGGCAGCTCCCGTGTCGGCGCCACAAAATCAAACTGCAAACGTCCGTCGAATGACAGGACAGATTGGAGTTTTGGGAAGTCCAAAAAAACTCTCCGGCGTAACCATTGTCGCATTGCCTTCAAAAACCGTCACGGCAGAATCGAAGGCCGATGGAACGTTCGAGATTGAAGTCGGGGCCGAAACAACCAAACTGTCTTTCAACAAAGAAGGCTACAACCCTCTGCAGGTTCAACTTGAACCTGCGCAAAAAGAACTGGGTTTGCTCTTGCTTGAGCCGTCGGCTGATCTTTTGGGTGTGGGCATTATTCGAGCGCGTCGCAAGGTTGAGGTGAGTCAACAAAGTTTAACTCGTGATGAAATTCTGCGGGTGCCGGGAACAGGAGGTGATCCGGTTGCTGCGTTGCAGACATTGCCGTCGGTTCTTCCTGTTTTTCCGGGGGCTGCCAATGTTGTTGTCCGAGGGAGTGCGCCCGAGGATACAAAAAGCTTTTACGATCGCTTGGAATTGCCCTTTGTTTTTCACTTGGGTGGTTTGGGAACCGTGATTCCCACACGCGCACTGGAAGGAATTGACTTTTTTCCAGGTGGATTTTCATCACTCTATAATGATGCGATCGGTGCAACGATTCAGCTGCGCTCGGAGAATAAAACTCCGCAGCGCATGAGTGGCGAAGTTGAGGTGGCGCTTAAGCAATCGGCGGTTTTTCTTGAAACACCAACACAACTATTTGGTGATTCTCCTGTCGGAGTGCGAGCTGGCTTTCGTCGAAGTTATCTTGAGCTTTTTGTACCGCTTATCAAAAAAGCAGCAGGCAATAAGCTTCAGTTGTTCACTGTGCCAAGTATCACGGATTATCAACTGCTGCTGGATGGAAAACACAGTCGTGGGACCTGGCAAGCGTATTTGGTTGGGGCTGCAGATCGTCTGAGTCTGGTGGTGCCCGCAGGACAGTCCAACAACGCAGATGGGACAGCAAAGTTTTCGACATTCAATTATTTTGAAGTCGCCGGATTCCGTTACAGCGCAAATCTGGGAGACGGGTGGGGGCTGACGGCTGTTCCACAGCAGAGGCTTGTCATTATCAATCAAGAAATTTTTGACAACACAGTGGATGTGCGCGGGAACCGATTTGGACTTGATCTGGTGTTCGACAAGAAATTCAATGATGAATGGTCAGCCTCGTTTGGTGTGCGACCGGAGTACGACAAAACAGTGTCAAAGGTGAATGCCATTCAGCTTCCGCCGTCTGGTTTTACGCCGTTCTTTGATACAGACTCCGCACCCCGTTCATCGTCAGACGTGAAGCGCAACACGACAACATTTCAGGGACACGTGGACACCGTCTGGAAGCCCGTGGAGACGGTTGTGATTAATCCGGGAGTTGCGCTTTTACAAGGAAACAGGTCGACGCAGCGCGCGGCCGATCCGCGCTTTTCTGCGCGCTGGCAAGTGGTTGAAGGTACGGCCCTGAAGGTCTCGGGTGGTCTTTATAGTCAGCGTCCAGGGCCGCAATTTGATTCGATTGATTACGGTAACCCAAATCTGAAGCTGGAAAAAGCAAGGCATCTGGTCTTGGGAGTTGAACAGAATATTGTGGCAGATGTTGATGTTGATGTGCAGGTTTATCACAAAAAATCGTGGGATCTGGTGGGCGCTGCAACCGAACAACCTTTGCTGAAATATGAGAATAATATCGAAGGTCGCGCCTACGGTGCTGAAGTTTTGTTACGTAAAACGCGCAAGGGCGTCTGGAATGGTTGGTTGAGCTACGGATACAGTCGTTCAGAACGAAGGGACCCTGCACTCGGTGAATGGCGGATTTTTAATTTTGATCGCCCCCATGCGCTGAATGTGGTGGGAAGTTATCGTCTCAGTGGCCGCTGGGAAATGGGTGCGCGGTTTCAGTATCTGAGCGGTGGTCCCTACAATATTTTAAACGGTGGTGTTTTCAATCAGAACACGGGTCGGTATCGTCCTCAGGCACCGACTCCAGCGCCTGTTCTTAACGTCAATGATGGCCGGAATCCTCCTTTTGTTCAGCTTGATCTGCGGACTGATTATGATTTTCTTTTTAGTGATTGGACTCTAACAACATTTTTTGAATTACAGAATGCAACCAATCGCGAAAACACTGTCGGATACCGCAACGCACCTGACTACAGCAGCCGCGAGCCGATCGCCGGTACGCCTATTATCCCTAACCTTGGCATCAAAGCCGTATTCTGAGGAGTCGTGAGATGCAAAAGCCGCTCCATTTTTTCAAGCACCTTGGAATGCACCGTCGTCTCTTCAGAGCTTCGTTGTCTTTGGGAATCGTCGCAGTTTTTTCGGCCGCAAGTTTGACGTCCTGTCGTGCCGGCCGTAATTTTTATGTGCTTGAGGAAATTCGTGTCCCAGGCATGCAGGTCTTGCAAAAAGTCAACGCTGGAATCTCTCCCGCTGCGGGGCAGCATTGCTTTGAATTGAACGGTGAGCCTGTATGTCAGCAGTATCCTCTCCGTCCTTCGGAGTCGATGGTTTTTAGATTTTTAGCGATTGCTCCAGCCACTCCCTTGCCGATGACGTTAAGCGTCACAAAATTGCGGAGGGCAAAACTCCCGCAAACACTGACGCAAGAGTCCGATTGCCAGACCATTCGATCTGCTGTCGCGCGCGTGAAAAATGAAGATGTCCCGCTCTCCACTTTGGGTCTGACTGAGTCCTCTTGGACACGTCAACTCAAACAAGAGACGCCAATGCACATTGAGGAGCATCTTTTATCATTCAAAAACCCCTCCGCTCAGACGCTGTTGACTGATGCGCAAGCCGACGGCTGGCTTCCACTCTTTACTCTTGACTATGAAGCAAAGGTTGAGGGTGGGTCTTTTCGCTCCGATCGGGGCTCCTTCACCTTTCTGATCGCGTCAGCTCCTCAAAATAACGCCGGTACAGATGGCGGTTCCGGCTCTGCGAATAGTGATTCGGCGCGCTGTCTTGCCGAGGCGTTTGCGGGCAATAACCGTTTGACGAGCAATACGCCTCCGTTCATTAAATCGATCTCACCGGCCTTAGCAGCCAAGGTTTCAGGCTCACCCTTGGATCTTCAGCTGACGCTTTCAGATGCAGATCCGGATGACGGCGCGCGCCGTCGTGTTCAATGGTATTTGAGCCGCGGAGAAATCGAAAACCAACGTGCCGCAACTTCACGGCTCACATTTTCTGGTGCTGAGCCGTTGACAGCCGTGGGTGTTGTGCGTGATTTGCAAGGCGGTCTTGATTTTGCGTGGACAACCTTTTCCGTCAATTGATTGCATATGCCTGTTCAGATAGCAGCGCATCGACATTGATTTTTCGAGGAGTATGAATGCCTTTTTCATTTTTCAATGCTGAACAGGTGAGCCGTCCGATTGACGTTACAACCATAGAAAACGCGCTCGTGGACATGCTGGTTCGTGCCGAAGACAGCGACTTGCATGCGTTGGGAATGCATAAAGGACGCATGCAATTGGTTGATGAAGCCGATCAGGCCCGAGTGCTCGGAAATTTGGGAAAACTCACAGCTGAAGTCGAGCTGGGTGGAAGTGCCGCCAATGCACTACGTGCGATGGCTTTACTGGGTGCCGAGGTAAGTTACAGTTCCTGTGTGGCGCGCGATCCTTATGGTGATTCTTTTTCTACGCGACTCGAAGAGCTGAGCATTCGCAATCGTTTGGCGGTTGTTGCTGGAACCACCGGAACGTGCTTGGTTCTGGTGACACCTGATGGTGAACGGACACTCAATACTCATTTGGGAGCTTGCCGATCGTATCACCGTGGCTTTGTTCCCGAGCAGGATATCAAAAAAAGCAAAATCTTTTTTACGACAGGTTACGTGTGGGATACTCCGGAGCAGGTAGATGCAATTGAACATGCGATCAGCGTCGCTCACGCTCATCAAGTAAAAATTGCACTCGATGTTGCCGATCCTTTCGTGGTTTCAAAAAGCAGAGTGCGTTTTCAGGAACTGTTCCGATCATGTGTCTCGGTCGTTTTTGCCAACGCGCAAGAAGCTGACATGCTTGTCGGCTGCACGGGGCAAAAGGCGGCATTGACGCTTGGAGAAACGGTTGAGATTGCTGTTGTGAAAGATGGTGCTCAGGGCGCCTGGATCTGCCATCGTGGAGAGGCACTTCACATTCCCACCCGTGCAGTGAAGGTCGTTGATACAACCGGAGCGGGAGATCTTTTTGCAGGAGGATTTTTGGCGGGGCTCGTGCGCGGAAAATCACTCAAAGTGTGTGGTGAGGTCGGAACTCTGCTGGCCAGTGATACGGTCACTCATATGGGTGTGCGATTGTCCGATGGTATCGAAGTCAAAGCACGCCAATTGCTTTCTTAATGGCTCGTTTGAAGCGTTTTTTCTCAAAGTGAAGGGCTCACAACGCGCTCACTTGTTTTTCGGTTCGACGCTCGGAAGATCGTAAACTCCTGACTGTCGGATTTCATTTTCAACATCTGTAAACAAAAAACGCAGCGGTTCCTGTTTGCGCAGTGCGCTGCGGACAAGACTGCTTGACAATGCAGCCGCCTGATTGTGAGTCAGTCCTTCGAGCCAGCCGATGTCGCCCGCAGCCGGATCATCAAGTGCCGGAAGCATCACAACTCCATTGGGATGTGCGCTCGGGTGCTCCGAAATAGCTGCTGCATCTGCTGCGCGTGGGGTCACGTAGATGCGCGTTGTTGTAAGTAACTCATTGCCGTTGAGCGTTCCTGTCGTCGGATCCCTCCACTGGGGAATGCTGACAAACGAATCCCATCCTAAAATCAATGAAAAAGTTGCCTGCGGATGCGTGCGTCGCAACTGCGACAAGAGCCAGTATGTTCCTCGATAGGCAGGTAACTGAAGCTCAATGTCAGAGATTACCAAACTTTTTTTGAGATGCGGCGGACAGACTTTCATGGCTTGATGCAGCCACGACAAGCGCTGCTGACTCGAGCCGATTGGCGATTTATCCCATCGTTCGGGCGAAGGCATCATCCATATTTGGTCGAGTTCTCCTGTTTGTAAGGCGATCTGCGCAAGCAAAAAATGGCCAAAATGCGGTGGATCAAATGCAGCACCCAGAAGTCCAATCCTCTCTTGTATGTTGGACTTTGCATCTGCGTAGGGTTTGACCTGTGACAAATTTTTAGACACCCGCTGAAGCCTCCTGTTGATTCTGCAGATGATTCTAACATGCTAATTCTATGTTCAAAAAAAAAGTCAAGCGTTTTTGGCACACCTTCTGCTGAGGGACAGACAAGAGGTTAAACAGGGAGTCTTTCACGAGGTGCTTTATGAAAACGCAATGGTTTTTAAAGTCGATGATAGGGGCGGTCTGCCTGTGGGTGGCCGGACCAGCGCTTGGTTATCAGTTGACCCATGATTATTATAATCGCTTTCGCAGTCCTTACAGAAACAACGTCTACCTGTCGCAGCAGGTCTACGGGGCGCGCTCAGACATCGCTTCTGCAGATACCGACGGTGATCAAAAACCATCCGCAGCTCCGGACGCGGCTGTGAGTTCTGCGCCGAGCGATGCTTTGAAAGCTGGTCCCTCTTCCTATCGCCTGACGGGCTACGGCTTGCAGCTATCGGCGGGCCTTGAGCACCTGCGGTTTATTCAAACGGGTGTTTTCTTCTCATCCAGTCAGCTGCAAAACAGTGGCACATCGAACGTTGATCTCCGACTAGTGGACTCCGGAGTTGATGTGAAGATGGTCATGAGCACACCGGTCAGCAATATCATTGTGGGCGGAGCAGCTCTCTATTCGCAGGCACAACTCAACATCAACGGTGAGCGTTTATCTTTGACAGGAGGCGGATACCGGGGGATTTTTGAAATTAGTTACTTTGCATCGAGCCAAGTGAGTTTGGTCTTGAGTGCGTCTCATACCATCGCAAATTATTCCGGTAAGACCGATAACGGTGAATCAGTCAAACCTGTCAGCAGAACGTCTCGCGTTGGTGCAGGTTTGACAGTTTGGTTGTGAAACGGCAGGCTTTCCGTGCAGGTCTTGTTTGAATCAATGCCCGCAAAAGGAAAGCTGAGCCATGAGACTGTGTCGCAAATCAGCCCTGTGGGGCGCAGCGTTCGGATGCCTGTCATCGTTAGCGGTAGGGGTATCCATTTACTTTTGGTATCAACGGTCTGCATCTCAAGATGCTTGGATGAGTGTTGGAGCAAAAGATCCGCTGCCTCACTCTGCTCTTTTTGAATTCAAGGGGCAGGCGGTTCCACCGTCTGTTCTGTCTGATAATTTGAAAAAGCAATATGAGCGTGCGCTGACAGTCCGTCGACACACGCTGCGTGACGCTGAGCTGCAGTTCTTCAAAGAAGCCGACAAAATCGCGCGGCTCTATATTCTAGAAAAACAGCTGCAGATGCTCTCTGCTGAAAAACAAAAATCTATTCACGAACTCGAAGGTGAAATTCTAGCTTTTGAGGAGGCAAAAACTCAAGATGCCAGAGAGCTCTATGAGGCGAGCGATCCTTCTGCGCCACGCGAAGGATTTGCGGCTGTTAAAACTCAGCTTATAAACTACCTTAATGAGGTTCGCAGGCGTGAAGCGCTTGAAACTTGGACTCATCAATTGGCACGTCAAGGCGAATGGAAAATGTTGGTTTCAAGGCCCATGCCGTTGCCTGACATCGCGGAAGTGAATCTCAAAGGACTTCCGTCAGATGGAAGACAGCAACCGAATGCTGTGGTTTTTGTTGACTACTTATGTAACGACTGTATGCCGTTTTTTGTTGAGCTTGCCAGTCGTGTTGAGCGTTTTGGTTCTCAATTGAGGCCGGTTTATGTGCCGTTTCCGTATTCACGGCCTGAAAAATCAATGGCGTTGGCAAGAGCCGCTCTGTGTTCTCAACAGCAAAATGGTTTTTCCGCATTTCATATGGCAGCTCTGACAAAGGGTCACTTGCTGACCAGCGTCTCGGTGCTTGATTTGGCACGACAGTCGGGCCTCAATATGGGTGACTTCAGGGCATGTTATCGCTCTGGAGAAGGTTTGGCTGAATTGCTCTCGCGCGCTCAGGGGCTGGCACGGCAATTTGGATTGATGCAGACCCCCGCAATGGTCTATCAGGGGCGTCTTTTTGAAGGTGAGCAAATCTTCGAGGCGCTGGATCCTTTGCTTAAAGGAGCCGCGGAGACTGGGCAGTTGACAAAACGCTGAGACAACAATAATGCTCGCGGTTCTGCGCAGCCGTAGCTCAGTTGGTTAGAGCACTGCCTTCACACGGCAGGGGTCCGGGGTTCGAGTCCCTGCGGCTGCACCATCTATCAGGCCCGGTTCTACCGTGCCTTTTTTTTGGATAAATATTGCTTCACAGCGCATCGTCAGAACTCTTCGCGGCTTACGAAACAGACTCGCGCCATGGTTGCGCAAGAGATCGTTTCCTTGCGTTGTTTCAAAAACAAGAATGAATCAGTTCGAGTTCTAACGGATATGAGGAACGGGAAAAAGTTCATTCCTCAGAGAGCGATTGGCGAACGCTCCTCATCTGTTGCCGCGTGAATGGAGTATTCGCCGGCTTTGATAATCGCATCCAATGTAGCTTCAACGTCATCGTCAGCAGGCCATGTGCAGTGCGATGTTTTGATTCCGTGCAGCGGTTGACCTGCCTGCTGACCAAAAGGTTTTCGGGGAGCCCTGCAGCCGTCGAAACGACAGGCTCCACCTTTCTCTCTCTCTCTCTCTCTCTCTCTTATACAATCTCAAGTTTGAGTTTTGAAATGGGATTAGATTTTCGATCCCATCTTGCATGCGGTCACCGTACTGCCGTTTGCTTCTAGTTTTACATTTTTGAGAAGAGAAGCACTCGCGCCATTCGCACCGCTGAGGGTTGCAGCAAGAGCCATGTGGAGAAGCTTGGTGCAGTTATCTGCGATGGCGTTTTGGAAATAGAATACCTTCTTTTCAGGCATCTGATGGTCGGCGGTCCAGTACGCGCTGATGGCAAGGGCTGTTGTACCTGTCGGAGTTCTGTTTCCGAGGAAATATTCAACGCCCCACACGTTGGCTGCGTCTACATTGTAGACCACATCTTGAGCGAGTGCTGAGGAACCGAACATAATCGAACCTACGACTGCGACTAATTTCAACATAAAAAACTCCTTCTATTAATTGCCCGAAATTGTGACCACAAGCCCTGTGCCAGTGGATGATTCGCTACTGGAACTATTTGCCGATTTGACATCACTATTATACTTGCGCGGCTTGCATCCGGCGAGCATAAAAAATACCACTGGAATAATCAGCAGAGCCGCTTTTGCCTTGAACATAGTTAACTCTCCGAGTCTTGGTGCAGAAAACTAACGAGTGGACCACCGCAACATAGCAACGGTAGATTTTTTCCGTTTTCGTGAAAAGAGCGCCGTATAGTCTGACGTCACTGTTCTGACGTCTCGTTGTGGCCATGCATTTCAAAAAAAACACGCCGAGAATGCGATCACGGCGCGGAGCACTCGGAGTTTTTCCCGGCCGCTCGGGAATTCTGCCGAATTTCATTATTCAGATCCGTCTGATTCCCTGATTGAGATCACCCCCCGTCAAGTGATCGCGTACGACGTGTCCATTTTTGATTCCAACTGGATCTACGGAGACTTGGGGGCAAATGGTTTGTACATATTCAGCATGACCAAAAGGTTTCTCCGTGGATACTGGTTTCGCGTTGTCTTGGAGTAAATATGAATGAAATTGTTATTGAAATTGGCAAGCATCGGATTGAGTTTGTTCTGTTTTCATTGAGGGGGTTTAAGACGCTTCGTCGACCGGCTCGAACTTAAACTCTGCGATGCTTCTGGACACTTGCCACGAGGAGACAATTTTGTTCTTATTTATTTACAACATTTTTAGGACACTCAATTCAAGATAATTCTTGGAGCCATACTCGTTTTATCTTTATGACAATAAAGATTCCCTGTTCAAGAATTCGACTTTTCGAATGACACAACAGTGACAGGCGGATCTCGGTAAATTTTACCTCTCGCCGCTTATTTAAAGATACCATCGCCTCCTTCAGTCAGCCTGAAAGCGCTGTTGCTCTGGGATAAATTCACCTGGGGTCTGTTTTGTTCCGTCAAAGTTGTTCTGCAGACGATTCAGTGAAAAGAGCTCCCGATATCTGCAGCACATGTGGTTACGTCATAGACCTCGATAACGAAAAGTTCTTTGATGACTTTGAACATGAACTTTTGCTACGAGCCCTTTTCTTGCGAATCTATTTCTGCACTATGCGTTTGACGACTGGTGGCGAGGAAATCCGTTCAATCATTTGCCGAATGAACCGCAGACGGTGTAAGGGGGTGTGCATGAAAAAAACACTGCGTCGCTTGCTCCATCTTCCAGAAACTTTGAGCCTCGGCCAAGGGCTGTGGCAGCGCTTTTCGTTTTCGGACGTCAATCCACTCATGAAGGAGCTGCGCACGCGTGCGGCGCGCAGGGGCGATATTGACTCGAGTCCTTGGACGAGGCGAATCTTTGCAGACCAACAGGATTATCCTGCTCTTCTCTCTGAGGCTGTGGCACCGCTCCGACGATCGGTCATGAGGACCATCGCACGCTGCGAGCGGGTCTCGCTCTGGAAAATGTTTTTTATTCATATGATTGATGTGATTTTTTCGATTGCTGCCGCGCTGATGGCCATTCGCATTCTGAAAGTCTTTGAACAATCTGATAGTCTGTTGTCGACAACGCAAAAGGTTGCAGTTGCTCTTGCGTTGGCTCTTGGTGTTTTCTTTCTTAATGTGATTGCTGCCGCGTTGCACGCCCAAAAAATCGAACGCGAGATGTTCGTGTTCTTTCGTGTGCAATCATATTTGACCCGCACGCTCAATGAATTTGTTCTAAACATGTCGCGTAATGCGAAAGCTCGTTATTCAACAGGTGATGTTGTTAATCTGGCACAGACGGACGCGCGTCATGTTGGGGAGTTTTTCGCACATGCCGCAGTTGATTTTCCGGTCTTGTTTTTTAGTTCGGCTCTGATTGTTTTTGTTTTATGGTGGAGCGTGGGTCCTGCGGCGTTCATAGCGTTTGCAATTTTACTTCTTCAGATTCCCGTTTCGTTGCTCTTTTCCAAGGTTGGCCAACGTTTTCATCATGAACTCATGCGTCGCAGTGATCGGCGTCTTTCACTCGTGACGGAATGGATTCAGGCTGCACGGCTTGTGCGGTACTTTGGTTGGTCCCCAAGATTTGTTGAGGACATCAGCACAGCTGCGCGCAAAGAGTTTCGTCAAGATCTCAAACTCAAGGCGCATTACAGCGGCACTTTTGCAATCTCAACCTCGTGGTGGATGATCGTGGCTATCGGCGTGTTCGCCGGTTTTTTGTGGTTTCACAGCGGTCAATCGGCCAGTCAGGTTTTTGCGGCGATCTGGTTGTCTTCCATTTTGGGCCAGCAGCTGAACCCACTTCCGTGGTTTGTTCGCATCTTTTCTGAAGCCAAGGTTGGAAGCCGGAGGCTGCAGGAGCTCTTTGTCCAGACCTTGCAGGTTGAAGAATTTGCTCGGCGTGGTTTTTCTGTCTTGCCGGACAACCGCTGTTCCGAACGGGATGTCGCAGATGTGCAGCGTGTGTCGTTTGTGCTGGAAGACGTTTGGGTGGAATGGCCCGAGTCGTCGACGCCGGCGTTACAGGCAGTCTCCTGTCGGATCCCTGCAGGAGGTCTGACTGCGATTGTTGGGCCTGTCGGGGCAGGTAAATCGGTCTTTCTGCAAACTCTCATGGGCGAAATAACCCCCACGCAAGGGCAGGTCAAAATCGAAGCTGATGTTGTTCTGAACGATGGCCGCCGTGAGTCTCTCTGTTGGCCGGTCCATACCTCTCAAGCTTTGGCACTTTTGCGCCGTATCCAAACTTTTGTTCCGCAAGAAGCTTTTGTTGCGGCTGCAACAGTGCGAGAAAATATTCCGTTGAGATACCTGTCTCCTGAAGATTGGGATGCCTCCTTTGACGCACGTGTGGTCAGCGCGTTGGAAAAAGCACAGCTTGCGCTGGATGTGGAATCACTTCCTTTGGGTCTTGCGACCGAATTAGGTGAGCGCGGTGTGAATCTCTCGGGCGGGCAGAAGCAGCGCTTGAGTTTAGCCCGCGCCACATTCGCAGAGCGTCGGCTTATTTTGCTTGATGATCCTTTGAGTGCTGTCGACACCCAGACGGAAGATCGGCTGGTTGAGGAATTGCTCGAGGGTATATGGAATAACTCTCAAACGGTCATTTGGGCCACTCACAGACTTGCACATCTGAGCAAGGCGGCACACATTCTTGTGTTGGAGAGCGGGCGGATTGTTGAGCAGGGCTCCTGGACGGAGCTTCACCGGACCGGGACACGTCTGTCGAAAATTTTGTCCGGAGGGAGTCAATGAGTGCAGCCGCCGAGCAAAGTTTTATTGCTGAGGAAAAACGCTCGACGGGAGGATTGGGGGTTGGGTTTTTCTCCCGTTATCTGTCCTCCCTTGAGGGTGTTTTTTGGATAGCACCCCTGTTGCTATTTCTGATATTCACTGAAAATTTCTTTGCCAGTGGATTTCGCTGGCTTGTTTCGTTGTGGGTGGAAGGCTGCCAAGCATCAGATTGCTCAGTGAAGAGTGGTTTGGGTGGTATTGAAAATAAATTGCGGCTGTTTTTTGCCGAGAGCTCACCACAGCGGAGTCTTTCTTACTTACTTTTTTTCGTTTTGTTCGCTGTTGTTTATCGTGCATTGACCTGGACCGTGGTGACAGGATTTTTGGCACGTGGCGGGCGACGCTTACATGATCAGGTGGTTATCAATCTTTCCCATGTTCCGGTCACCTTTTTTGACGAAAACTCGACCGGTCGAATTGTCCGGCGCTTCAGTGGTGATTATTCAAGCTTGCTCGTTAATATTCCAAATTACGTAAACGACATTTTTGGTTGTATTGCTGAAATTATTTGGATTTTTATATTGGTTGCAGTTCAGGCACCACTGGCCTGCGTGTCCTGTGTGCCTTGCGCTTTTGTTTATTTCAGAATTCAGTCTGTGTTTCGTCCAGCTAGTCGCGAAGTTCAGCGATTGAGTAAGATTCTTGAGACTCCTGTGTGGTCAGTATTTACCGAATGTGTGGCAGGCATGCAGACGATCCGCAGCTATGGTCGTGTCGACGAATTTCAAAAGCGACTTCATGATCTTCAAATGAAATATGCATTGGCCTATTTGACTCAGAATCGTATGACCCGTTGGTTGAACATTCGCCTTAAAATGACCTCGGAGCTTTTTGGTCTTGTTGTGACTCTGTTTGTGGTGGCAGCTCTTGCAGACGGACGAATGGGCGTTGGAATTGCAGGTTTCCTAATGAGTCTTTCGATTGGACTCGATGGAACAATGCAGTGGCTTACCCGCAGTTTTTCAATGATTGAATCAACAATGGTCTCTTTGGAACGGATCCTCGAATATCGGCAGTTACCGGTGGAGAGACTTGATCCACCGTCCCAAACAGTCCCGCGACAGCTCAGTGGTTCAATGCGCGCCGGTGTGTCTCAGGGAGCTGAGATCACCTTTGAGAACTTTTCAGCGCGTTACCGACGGGATTTGCCGTTGGTTCTCTCGCAAGTGTCTCTGAAACTGTCAGCGGGCCAAAGGGTGGGAATCATCGGCCGCACGGGTGCAGGCAAATCCTCCCTTTTTCAAGCTTTATTTCAAATGCTGTTTATTGAGAGCGGATCTATTCATCTCAATGGTGAGAACCTTGCAGAGTTGCCGTTGTCTGTCGCGCGTCAAATGTTTGCGATAGTTCCACAGGAGCCTCATTTATTTGCAGGAACGTTAAGGCACAACCTCGATCGTCTGAATCAATTTGGCGACGATAGACTGTGGCAGGTGCTTCAGGCAGTTCGGCTGGACGAGTTTGTACGCACCACGTGTCCGGATGGACTTGAAACAGTTGTGCTTGAACGCGGAGCGAATTTATCGGTAGGACAGCGTCAGTTGATTTGCTTTGCTCGGGCTTTGCTGTTGGATGCTCCTGTGGTGCTGATGGATGAGCCAACAGCGAGCGTCGATCTCGAGACAGATGCACTAATTCAAAGCGCTGTGCGTGATCTTTTTCGTGACAAAACGGTGATGATAATTGCTCATCGGCTAGAAACAGTACAAGATTGCCAGCACGTTCTCGTCATGGACCAAGGGCGGCTTGTGTCTCAAGGCTCACCGGCCGAGATTCTTCCGCAGTGGTTGTCTGCGACAGATGCACAGTCGTGGCTGGCCTGAATTGAGATTTTTTAAATGTGATGAGCGTCACAAAATATAATCCAGATGGACGGCCTCTTGGCCGCTTTCAATCTGATCAAACAGACAGGAGTAAAGAATGCTTCGTCAGGCAACAGGTGGTCCCGCGCCTCAAAAGATAAAAATTCTTATCACCGGTAAATTGCATGATGTGGCTCTTGAACTTTTGAGTCATCCACCCGCAGAGCTAGCGCTGAATCTGCCTATTGAAATAGCTTATCATCCGGATTGTTCGCGAGAGCAGCTGCTTGAGCAAGTGGCCGACGCTCATGTTCTTATCTCCCGTTCTGAAACCGACGTCGACACCGAGGTGCTGCGTGCAGGGCATCAGTTGAGTGTTGTTGCTCGCGCAGCGGTGGGTTACGGCAATATTGATGTGGAGGCTGCGACAGAAGCAGGTGTGCTGGTCGTCAATACTCCGGGAAAAAATACCAATTCAGCGGCCGAATTAACGCTTGGTCTGCTTTTGTCTGTCATCCGAAACATTCCCCGCGCTCATGCCTCAACATCTGTGGGTGGTTGGAACCGGCATGAGTTTACAGGGACAGAGCTGTTGGAAAAGACGATAGGCATTATCGGACTTGGAAACGTCGGCCATCGCGTGGCAAAATTTGCGCGGTCCTTTGATATGCGTGTTTTGGCCTTTGACCCTTACATTTCAGAAGATGTTTTTCGCCGCCATGGGGCAGAGCGCAGAGCAACCCTTGAAGAGCTTTTGGCTGAGTGTGATGTCCTCACGGTTCATACGCCCCTCAATAAAGAAACAAAGGGAATGATCGGTGAAATTGAGCTGCGAAAGCTCAAGAAAGGCGCAATTGTCGTTAACGCTGCCCGCGGCGGCATTATTAACGAAAAAGCCCTGCTCAAACTGCTCAATGAAGGTTATATTTCGGGTGCTGGTATTGACACATTTGAAAATGAACCAACCCCTTTGCGTGAACTGGTGTCACACAAGAACGTGGTCGTGACTCCGCACATCGGCGCAAGTACGCACGAAGCCCAGTACCGGATCGGCCACACGGTAGCACTGCAGGTGCTCAAGGCGCTGAGAGGCGAAATTGTCGACACGCCAGTCAATTTGCCGCATGTGTCAGTGCTCGGAACAGAGACTTCACGCCGTTTTGCTGTGCTTGCGGAAAAGGTCGGTCGTGTGGCCGCCCAAATTTGTGATTTTAATCCGCGGCACCTGAAGTTATTGGTCAGTGCTGATCTCAAGTCCGAAGAACTCCAGCTTTTGCGTCTTTCAGCCGTCAAAGGGTTTGTTTCTCCAAGCAGTGATGAGTACGTCAGCTATGTCAATGCAGAACGTTTGCTGACGCGCCGTGGGCTTGAGCTTTCGGTTGAATTTGCAAGTGCCGAGGCCAGCGTCCGGCGCAACGGAATTGAGTTGCGTGTCGAGGGCTCTGCAGCTCATGAACACACCTCTGTTGGTGCGGTCTTGTTTGGTAATGAACATCCCCGATTGTGTTCCATTAACGACTTCTTTTTTGAAATTGAGCCCACAGGTGAAATGCTTGTGGTTCAAAACCACGACCGCCCGGGCGTGATTGGTGATGTGGGTTCTTTTTTGGCCCGCAATCAAATCAACATTGCCCAGTTTGAGTTGTCGCGGAACCGCAGGGGTGGCATGGCGATGTCGCTTATTCGCATTGACGGTTTGCTGGAGCAGGAACTGCTCGCAGGGATGCGAAAATTGCCTAACGTCATTGGTGTCAAGATGGTGAGCGGTCTGTAGCCGCCCCTCGTTCCTTTCCGAGACTCTTTGCTGTTATCATCGCGGTAGCCACCTTTGATTGGAGCCGATGTTTGATGTCAGACGACAGGCCAAATGATGACAAAACAGTGGTTGCCTCGTCGACTCAATCGTTGACGAGTGCAGCAACCAGAAACAATGCACCGGTCCTTCTTCAGTATGACGGTGGAGCCGCAGGCAAGCGTTTTATCCTGCAAACCACTGGAGTTGTTTTGGGGCGCCGCGCAGACAAAGTGCAGGTGTGGATTGATGATTCGAGTGTCTCGCGTGAGCATTGCCGGATTGATTTTCAGGACACAAAGGCGATTGTGACCGACCTCGGAAGCTTGAATCATACTTTTGTGAACGACATACGCGTGATGCAAAGTGCTGAAATGGCACATGGTGACATGCTGCGAGTCGGAAATGTTCGTTTGCGGTATTTTACCCACGGGAGTGCGGACCAACTGCTGTTTGACCGTATTTATCGAATGGCAGTGCAGGATCGAATGCTCGATGTTTTTCGGCGCGAGTATGCGATGGAACGTCTGGAAGAAGAGTTTCGTCTTGTCAAAGCGGGTGCAACGGATTTGTCGTTTATTATGATTGATCTCGACAAATTTAAATCGATCAATGACTCCTATGGGCACGATGCTGGAGATATCGTCTTGAAGGAAGTCTGCTCGACGATAAAGCCTCTCATTGGGACCGCAGATACATTTGCACGCTTTGGTGGGGAGGAATTTTGTGTTCTGACCTCTTCATTAGGTTCGGACGCCCTCGTTTTGGCTGAGCGCATTCGTCGCTCTGTCGAACAAACGTCGATTGAATACGATGGGCATGTCATTCCTGTAACGATCAGCCTCGGCCTGGCCAATGCCCGTGAACTTTTGGGTCATGAGCCTGCAGCAACTGTTCAGGATTTGATCCGCCTTGCTGATGCGCGCCTCTACCAGTCCAAACAAGGGGGGCGTAATCGTGTTACAGCAGCCTAAGGAATCCATGAGGACAACGCGCCGCACTGCTCCTCCGCAGTCTCGACGGATCGGGAGAGTTCTCGGTGCGTGTTTGAGTTGGTTGAGTGTCGCGTGTGTGTCAGGAGGTTCAAAGACCGCCGGCTCTTTGCCGCTGGGACCTGCGGAGGACACACAATATTTTCCGGTGGTTCAAAAATGGACCAGAAACGTCCAAGTTTTTTCTCAATTTCAAAACCGGATCGAAATGACGGCGGTCTTGCTTCCTGATGAGATGCGGCGGGCCGTTGCTGAGCGCCTGTCGCGGCTTCGCGGTCATTCTGATGGTTTGTCTGTTTTGTCTGAAGCTCCGGGCGGAGTGGCACGACTGGGTTTGCTCGTCAGTGTATTCACGCCCGAAACACCTTATATGAATCTTGATGAACGTTCTTTGTGGTCATTGAATCTGCGCATTGGTGCTCAACAGCAGCAACCCATGTTTGTTCGTCGGGTGGCAGATAAGACAGTTTTGGAGCCGTTCTTCACTCATATTCATCGGTGGTCTCAGGATTATCTTTTGGTTTTTGATTTTCCTGAAACGTCACTGCAGCGGGATTCAGCCACTCAGGCGCAGGTGAGCGACGCGGAATTTCTTGCCCAATCTGCAATTGTGCGGATTGAAATGCGTTGGCCGTGATTTTTTGACACATCAACTTTACTGACTCTGCACCGATACACCGAACAACCTGTTGGGGCGATGCGTGATGGGCGTATGCGCGCGCGGGTGATCATTAGCAGTGAAAGGTGCGTATGGCGATGAGCCAGCCCAAATACATTCTCACCGAACGGATTGCTCAGGGTGGCATGGCTGAAATCCACCTCGGCAAAAGTGTTGGCTTGGATGGCTTTGCGCGCATTTGTGCCTTTAAACGAATTTTGCCTCATTTTGCTCAGGATCATGAGTTTGTGGACATGTTCCGCAACGAAGCTCAAGTGGCCAAACAGTTACAAAATAAAAACATCGTGCAGGTGTTCGATTTTGTCTCGGACGGTTCAAGTTACATGCTTGTCATGGAATTTGTAGACGGTCAGGATTTGCGTGCAGTTTTGAGCTATGCAGAACAAAAACAAAAACGAATTCCTGTTGAAATTGCGTGTTACGTTGCGATGGAAGTCTTGTCAGGACTTGCTTACGCTCACTCTGCAGTCGATGTCAGCGGCAAATCCATGGGCATTATTCACAGAGATGTGAGCCCGCAAAATATTCTCATCAGCTATGACGGTGATGTTAAAATCACTGATTTTGGCATCGCAAAAGTAGATAACCAATCATCTCACACGCGTGTCGGTGTGCTGAAGGGCAAGTTTCGATACATGAGTCCCGAGCAGGCCAGCGGGTACAACATCGATGCCCGCTCAGATCTTTTTGCCGTAGGGATCATTCTTTACGAAATGCTGACAATGACACGATTGTTTAAAGGCGAGGATATGGTCGTGCTTGAGGCCGTTCGGGCCTGTCAGGTTCGTCCTCCGAGTCAAGTCAACAATAGCAATGTTCCCGCCGAACTTGATGCAATTGTCATGCGACTGCTCACCCGCGATCCGGCGCAAAGGTATCAAAACGGGCGTGAGGCCGTCAGGGATCTGAGTCGTTTCCTCTACAAATTCCGTCCTGATTTTTTTGTCGGTGAGCTCGCCGATTTTATGCAGGTTGTGTTTGCAGAAAAGTTGGAAGCTGCGCGCGAGCGCCTGAGGACAACACTTGCGCTGCCATCCGGCTCCTATGACCCTGCCATTCGAGGACAGGGAAACTTTACAGAGCGCTTTGATTTTGGAGATTCTCCACAAGTTGTCGACCTGACAAATAATGTCGCAGGTGCTCGGCAGCAGCTCAAAAAATCGGGAGGTTCGATCCGCAGCGGAAGTGCAATTGCATTGGGCGAATCGCTCCGCAAGAGTGAAATTGTTCTTGATGAACAGGCCTCGTCCCTCGAAATTGGCCGTGCAGCATCATCCGCTGAGCGAAATGTCTCACAGCCTGGTCGATTCGTCCGCCATCAACGTTCAGCATCGGCTAGGAAAAGTGCCGCGCCGCAGTCCCCTTATTTTGGGTCATCGGCAGGTCCTCTTAGGCAATCAAAAAGTCTTCTAAAGCCTGTCTTTGGTCTTATTGCAGCGACCGCTCTCGTTGCGGCTGGCATTTATTATTTTAAAAACCGAAACGCGACGATCCCTAGTACAGTGACTATTTCTTCAAATTTGGGTGACCTGCGAGTTCTTGCCACGCTGAATGGTCAGCCTTTGAACGGTAGCAAGCCCATGGCTCTTCCTCTGCAACTGAATCTGATGGCTGGTCACTATGTTCTTGAATTGAAGCGGCCCGGTCTCGTGAGCAAGCGTTTGGAGATGACCATTCCTCTGGGAGGCTCCAAATTGAGTGAAACGGTTGTCTTCGAAAGGAACCCTGCTGTTCCCACTGCACGTTTAAAAATTATCACCGACCCACCGGGAGCAGTGATGACTCATGTGTCTGGCTGGGATTCAGGGCCATCTCCATACGTTTTTCGGTTTGTTCCCGTGGGGCTTGCACAAAGATACCGGGTGACACACCCGCGCTGTCTTCCTGGCACATTTGAAGAGGTTATTCCTGCGAGCGAAGCAAACCGTGAACGCATTCGTAAACTTGAGTTAAAAGGTTGCAAAAAGAACTGACTAGACTTGAACGCGTGAATGCTTTATCGGTCGGTTATCGCACCTGAATCACAGGCAGCCGCTTTTTACAGGAGTTTGCCCTTGCCCGAATTGCATCGTGCATCCGTATCTGCTGATGTTTTTGCAGAAGACCAATGCTCAGATACAGAACTCTGGCAGGTGGCAGACGAATTTCGAGCCTGGGTCATTGCCGATTTGCAGGCCTTGCCTTTAGCTGATCGCGAAAGCTTCCGCGGAGATTATTTGTTCATCATCGATGGCCAGCCAGCCTTTTTGGTGATGGTCAATGCACAAACCGTCGCAAGCGCGCGGCTGAGTGCACAGTCATTGGCGGTCTTAACCGAACTTTCGTCGGATATGGGGACTCTGTGTGTCTTAAATCAGGACGATGTGCGGAGTGTTTTGGATGGACAGGTGAGAGTTCGGGTCTCAACAGACAGTCACACACTTCGTCGTCTCTTGCGTGGAAGACTTAAGGCAAAAGTTGCCTATCTGAATGGATTGGTCAAAATACAAGGCGATCTACCTTGTTTTATGCGGTTGGTCTCGGTCTTAAAACGCCGTGGGGTCGGGCCTGTCGTGAATCCCTGACGCTCCGATTAAACGGTCGACGGAGCGCTGGTCATTGAACCAAGCACGTGCTTCATAAATTTCTCACGCACGTTTCATAAGCATATTTCGTTCATCGACGCTCACGCTGACTCGTTTGCGTGGAAGCCTGAAGTCCAAGTCGCTGTCGCTGACAGGTGCGGTGGCAGGCAATGCGTCGGACCGTGGCCGGCGTTCAAGATGAGACAATTCATACAATTCTGAGGCTGCCTTGGATGTTGGAAGAGATGCTGGTTCTTGTTCCCAGCGGCTTGCTTTCAAGGGTTTGGCAGCTCCGTTTTCAGGCGAGTGAGGATTGCTTGTGTTCGTGCCTGTGTTCAGTTGAGCTCGTAAGTTCAGCGTCATTTCAAATAAATCGACAACCCGTGAGCAAATCGCTTCAATATCGTTTTCGGTCAGGCTCATTCCGAATCTGTGCGTTGTTCCGTGGTCAGCAATAATCTCACGGATCGCCTGAGTTGTTGCAGTTCTGAAGACATTCATGGAAAATCCCCCGCTCGGGTATACTGTCTGTCTTTTGATGCTTGCACGCGCGACGGATGTTGGCAGCAGATGGGAGCCTCTTTTGTCATGGGAAAGATTGTGACATGAATTCTAAAGACGATGGGCAGAGCATGGTTGCTCTCACGATGGAGGGCGCTCGCAGTGCTCTTGACTGGACCAAGGCTGTGTCGTTCGGCGAGGGACAACCGCCTGTGCTTCCGATGGTCTGTCAGGATATCGACACCGGTCAGGTTCTGATGCTCGGTTATGTGTCTCAGGACAGTTTGCAGGAAACCCTTCTCAGCCGGAGAGCCGTTTTTTGGTCACGCAGCCGCCAGACACGTTGGATGAAAGGTGAGAGTAGCGGCAACATTCTCGCTGTCCAGCGCATTTTTATTGATTGTGACGGAGATTCGATCCTTGCCCTGGTTAAACCGCAAGGACCAACCTGTCACCGTCACTCGACAACCTGTTTTGATGCTGAACATGACGATGGAGGGTTCCAAGAGACCGCTGTGGGTTGGTCGGTCCTTGCGCGATTGAGTCGAACCATTGAGGCGAGGGCGGCGGGAGATGACCCCGAAAGCTATACCTATAAATTGCTGCAAGCCGGATTAGATCGGGTTTTAAGAAAATTGGGGGAAGAGTGTACGGAGGTCATTTTGGCCGCTAAAAATACCACCATAACCGATAACGCCGATGAATTTTGCCAAGAATCGGCTGACCTTCTCTACCATTGGCTGGTGGCTTTGGCGGCGGTTGGAAAAAAGCCGGATGATGTTTTGAGCGTCTTGCAGTCACGTGAGGGAAGGCCACGTCGTAGAGAAATGCAAAAGCTCTAGCGACGGAGTTAAATCCATCCAAATCAGGTTTCCGTAAAAATCTCCGCCTTGCTCATCTTCATATTCAATCGATACATGCAAATCGTTTGTCTTTGTCACGATAATACGCGCGGTGCGGCAACGATGGATGAGTGGGTCCCCAACCTCAAATTCCGGTACCGCCAACCATTGGTCGCACTGTGTGAGGGACAGGTACCGAGGAAGTCCATCAAGGACATCTGCCGGAGGGTGTTGTTCGTCCCCCCGAGCGCTGAGCTCAGGTTCGTCCTCGTCCCATACAGGCCCAAAGGGCGCCAAGGCGACGTGATTTGAGGTCACCGACGTAATGAGCGCTAGTTTGAAATAATAGGTGGGCTTGCGCCCCTTAGTCGCGGATTTGCCCTCGGTGGGCTTGGCTGTGTGTCCCCGATATATGACCAACTGCTCGTTTTTGAGGTTCCCTTTTTGCAGCGTTTTAAGTTTCATGCGCCAGAATTCCTGAATCAAGAAATGTGGAATTTGACCGATCCTCCCTGAGGGAGGCCCATGCAGATGTCATCGGCTGCACAACAATTTTCTCAAGATTTTCTCAACCCCCAGCATGGTGCGGGTTTGTTGAAAAAGCTTGCGATTTTTGCTGGTTTTTCGCATTCGGAATTGGAGCGAATTTATTCTTTAGGAGAAGTCCGCCTCTACCGAGTTTCTTCAAATCTTTTAATTGAAGGGGAAGCCAGTGTCGGAATGTACCTGATTCTTGAAGGTCAGGTAGCCATCTACAAGGCGGGCAAAACCGGAGCTGGAGAAGGACATCTGCTGACCACACTTGGACCAGGTTCATGCTTGGGGGAAATGAGTTTTATCGATAATAAACCGCGGAGCGCTACGGTTTCTGCACAAACACAGGTGGTTGCTTACTTTCTGGATGGGCCGCCACTGCAGAGTGAACTTGAGAAAAACCCGCAGTTTGCAAAACTCTTTTATGCAAATTTTGCCAAAGTTCTCAGCACGCGTCTGCGGGAGCTTGATGAACAGTTCATCTTGAGTCAGAAACAGCTCTGGAAACATGCGCTCTCGCGTCGAGGAGAAGAGTCCACATGCCAGAACTCCCAGAAGTCGAGTCCTTCGTCCAAGCCTTGAAACGCGAATATGCAGGCAAGAGGCTTAAGGGTGTTCGATTCCATCGTCCGGATCTCCGCTTTCCTTTTGCAAAACCGGTTCTAGAGAAAATTTTTTTCAAAGGTGCGACTTTTTTGGAACCGATGAGAGTGGCCAAACAGATGGTGCTCTCGACTGAAGGTGGAATGGTTGCGGTGAGTCTGGGAATGAGCGGAGCCTTTTTACCGTCTGCTTTTCCGAACACATTAGTGCATGAGCATGTGACTTTGCTTTTTGAAGATGGAAGTGCGCTTGCGTACGTTGATCCGCGGCGATTCGGCTTCTGGCTTGCTGTTGAACGTGTAGAAGATATATCGATCGCGGCCGATCCTCTGAGCGAATCGAGTTTAAAAGAATGTTTCAGGTTGCGTGCCTTTGAGCAATCTCAGCGTTCGATCAAAGAGGCCCTCATGGATCAATCTTTGATAGGCGGACTGGGAAATATTTACGCTTTGGAAGCACTCTTTAGAGCCGGCGTTTCGCCGTTGCGTGCATGTGCGCAAGTCAAGCCGGCTGAATATCGGAAGCTCGCACAAGTTATTCCTCTGCTTCTTAAACAAGCCATTGATGCAGGTGGCTCGACGATTTCCACCTACCGTCGGTTGCATGGAGAGTCTGGCGGCTTTCAGGAGCTTCATCTGGTGTATGATCGTGAGGGCGAAAAATGTCTTGCGCAGGGATGCAAAGGAATGATCCGTCGGAGTGTCCAAAATGGACGCGGCAGCTGGTGGTGCCCTCGCTGTCAAAGATAAAGAATGGAGTGCGAGGTGTTTGTGGCGCGTGATGCAAAACGCTGGATTGCTGACTTTAAAAAACATTGGCCGGATGTCGTTTTGCCCAATGTGCATTGTGAGATGAGGAAGTCTTCAGCCGGACGACGCGAAGGGCGCTGTGCCGCTCTGGAGGCAGAACTGCCATTGGCCTCTTGGTTTCCTCTTGATGCTCCTGTGTTGCTGTTAACACACCGTGAGCCCAAACCATGGGGTGCCGAGATCTGGTATACGGGCATTGAAAAACGAGGCATTTGTTCTGTGAGGACAGTCAATGGTGTTGAGTTATCATTGCCTGAACTCCTCGTTCTTTGGAGTGTTGGATCACCCGAGCAAGTGAGGACGCCCTCTCTGCTTAAAATTCTTGATCCTCAGCCTGACCGTGACAAAGGCAGTCTTTATATCGAAGTGCACCAGCAAAAATGGGAAACATATATTGTGACAGCTGTATCCCGACAGCTGTATCCAGACGGTGTCGGTGAAATTCTTTTTGGATTTTCTCTCGACAAATTATCTGAACTGAAAGGCAACGAAGAAGCCTTCCGCTCGGAACTGCTGGTCGAGGTGCAAAATTATGAAGTTTTGCGCAGGGCCTTGGACGCCGATTTATCAGGAGAACCAAATTCACTGACGCCGTCAACTCTCCCAAGGGCAGAACTTGAACGCCAGGCACAAGAACAATGGAAAAAGGTGAGGGCTTTTTTTCGCATTCAGCGTGTCACTGTTGGTGACGTTGTTCAAGTTCCACCGTTTATGCCGCACAGCCTGCAGCCCGGTGTCAGAGTTGTTGAATTTCAGACTCCCACATACGAACGATTGATCTTGGCGTTCAACCAGAAAGTCCTGACCCAAAGTCATTGGGATACAGCACAGGCGATTGAATGTGCAGTCTTTGACAATTTTAATCGACTTGAAAACACGATGGACTCATTGGTTGCCGATTGGCAGCCGATTGTTGACTTTCCACAGTTCAGAGTCATGCGGCGGCGATTGCGTGCCGATGAATGTTTTGAAATCCCTCCTGTTGGGGACGGGCAATTCGGTGTGCACACGATTTTATTTATTGTGTCCGGGCAAGTTGAAATTTTCTCGCGTCAAAACCAAGAGCGTTTGTCAGTCTCTGCTGAACAAGCGGTACTGCTGCCTCAGGCAAAAGTAGGTGAGGGCTGGATTCTTCGCAATCTGTGCATCGAAGGAGATACGCTGGTTCTTTTATGCAGTTAAAGCCTATTTTAGCCTTACTGTGCGTCCAGATGCTTTTTGGCGCACTGCCAGTTGCCTCAAAGTTTGTACTTGCTCACGCGCACCCGCTGTTGGTTGTGGTTGCACGAAGTCTATTTGCAACAGTCTTTTTTTTCATTTTGCATCGTGTTGAAAAACTGCGGCCCCCAGGGCGCTTGAGTGAGATATCAAACACGCAAATTGAGACGCACGTGTGGTCTGGCATTCGTGGTCGATTGGTTGCACGTATTGTTGCGTTAGCTTTTTTTGGCATTACCTTTAATCAGATGGCATTGTTCATCGCACTACAAAAAACTTCGGCAGCGACCGCTGCCATTATTGCGCCGTCAATTGCTTTGTTTACGCTCTTATTCTCGGTTGTTCTGGGACGCGAAAAATTTCGTGTCATCACGCTCACTGCAATTCTCTTGGGGGCGGGCGGCGTTCTTTGTGTTGTTAATCCGTTTGCTTTAAATGCATCAGAAGCACGAACGAGTGGAGAATGGTGGGCTGATGGTTTAAACGTTCTCAGCGCGGCAAGCTATGCATTTTATTTAGCCTTGGTGGGGCGATTACCGAGCCATGTGGGAACTTTTAGGTTCAGCTTTTTGCTTTTCCTATTTGGTTTTGGCCTCAATTGCGTTGTTCTTGCTCTCTATTGGAGTTGCATTCAATCGGGTTTGCTGCAAAAGCCTGAGATGTTCCCTCAGACTCTTCTATTCTCCGAGCTGCCCTCCTCGTTCTGGTGGGCGTTGATGTTTTTAATGTTTGGCGCAACAGCTCTGACTTATTTTTTAAATACGTGGGCCCTGCAGAGGGTTAAGCCCAGTCTTGTCGGTGGATTTGTCTGTCTTCAGGCACTTTTTGGGCTGGTTTTGTCGCAGTTTATTTTGCAGGAACCTTTGACGCACGAAATGATTGCGGGGGCGCTGCTGATTACCGTGGGTGTGTTGGTTCTTGCTTTTGAACATTTACGCTTGCCATCAACAGTCAAGCAGGACACAGTTGAGTCAAAAGCCGTCGAAGGCGAAGGCATACGTGGACAGCCATAGCATCAGCACTGTGCACAAAGTCTGAAAAATGTTTGATAAGTGTGATCAACGTTATTTGGATTGTGTGGTGTTGACCTGTTTTTGGATGACCTTTGCTTCTGCATCGGTTGAAGTTTTTTCGCCGCCGGGACTGTAGCCGGATGCATTGCGGGCCTCGGCGATTGCTGCGACCGAAGCCTCCGAACGTCGGTAGAGGCCCTGAAACATTGCCTCAGCCGCTTCCGAAATGCGCGGATCTTTGATGGCCACGAGCTGCTCTTGATTCGAAAGTGCACTCTCGCTGAAATTAAACGACGTGCCTAGGATAGAAATATCACCGCTGAGCAAAACCTTGTGGTGAATCTTGGATGAGACCTCAACGGGAGAGGGCTCACCTTCAACAATGACCCGATGCATTCCGTATTCACGAGGTGCAACTTGAATTTTTGTGCGAAAGGTCTTGATGTCAACGACGTCAGACCATCGATAAACACCAGCCTCCGGATTGGTCGCCACCACTGGCTGATAAGCCGGACCTGTTTCAGTGGGGGCTCTTAAACGTAATCCCGACATACTCAGTACGACCGACCAGTCCCTCAGAGCAAAGGGAGTATCGCCGACACTATAAAATTCAAATCGAGAACCATCCCGTTTTGCTCGTTCAAAAAGAGCTCTCTCAATGACCTTTGAGGAGAAGGCAAACTGCATCATCTTTACAGGACCCGAGGTTCTTCTGATGAGCTGCGAAATAAAATCGCGATTCAGGTCTCCAAACCCACCGCGCGGAGAAAATCCGATGATTAGAAATGTTCCTCGGATATCTCCCTGAACCTGATAGAGCCCGCTTTGTGGATAATGAGTTCCACGCAGCTTAAGATCAAGAGTCTTTGTCAACTCATGTTGCACAAGAAGGGCCAGTAGACGGCTCTTTAGAGTTAAAATATTGTTTGCGTTGGGAATAGAATATTCAGCACCTTTAAGAATTTTTCGACCCTTGAGGTCACCTTCCTTGCCAACACATGACTGGGTCAGATTTCCGGAAGAAAACAACACATGGGCTTCTGGCAACGACCAGTCGCGTGCTGCGACTTTCTGGTGATTGAGTCCAACAGAATCAACAGCCGTTACAATGCCATGGCGAGCGAGTTTTTCAAAAATGGCTTTGACTGCAGGCCTACTTGATGACACCTTGATCGATTCCCACCCGAACAGAAACACCGGCTAAATGACGCGCCACCAGAGCATCTGCAACGTCGTGCAAATCAAAATCAAAGATGTTGAGAACAAGCTCCTTTTTAGCCCCGTTGATAAAATCGATCCAAGTTTGTTTGAGGTCATTGGGTGGGCGCACTGTGCCCCGCAACCAGCTCGTGTGATTGGCAACTAGCTTTGCGTTTGAATAGCCGGGAGACCCATCAGGTGATTCCAACACCAAGGGTGTAAAAGGATCATTGGCCCCTCTCATTTGATCGTGAATCTTCAATTCATCGAAGGCTGTGCGAAAGACTTTACGCCAGCGCAAAAGGAAAGTTCAAACTATCTTTCCTTTCACAAAGTTGTTGGTATTTCTGTTAATTCTAATATTGGTGTGTTTCAACGGTGCAATCAAACGAATGTGTCAATTTTTCGGGTTGATTGGCTCCTTCTCAATACCGGATAAAAATTCTTTCAGGCGTGGGCTGGCAGGTGTGTTCAGGAGTTGCGCTGTTGCTCCCGATTCAATAAGCGCACCTCCATCGAAAAAGTGGCACTGACGAGAGACTTGTCGGGCAAAATTCATTTCATGTGTGACAATGATCATTGTCATTCCTGAGTCGGCGATTTCTTTAAGCAGCTTGAGAATATCGCTGACAAGTTCCGGGTCGAGTGCACTGGTCGGTTCGTCACACAGGAGGATCTTGGGTTCCACGGCCAAGGCGCGAGCAATCGCAACACGCTGTTGCTGGCCCCCGGACAACATTTTAGGATATTTGTTTTCGTGGGCAGACAAACCAACGCGTGCAAGGAGTGCGCGTGCTTTTGAAGTGGCATCGACACGGTTCAGACCGCAACGCAGATGGGGGACTAATGCGATGTTTTCAAGCGCGGTCAGATGAGGGAAAAGCTCAAAGCGCTGAAAAATCATAGCCGTTTTTTGTCGCAGGCAATGCGCCTTGGAAAAAGTTGTATAAGGCTCGCCAAAAATTCGGATGCTGCCCTGAGTGATTGTCTCCAGTCCATTGATTGCACGCAGGCATGTGCTTTTTCCCGAGCCTGAGGGACCAATCAGACAAGTGACTTCGCCGGTAGGAATCTCAAGGTTAATTTCGCGTAAGGCATGTGTCGTATGCCCTTGCGCACGGAATATCTTACTGACGTTTATTAGTTCTACCGCTGTTGTCATAAGGTTGATTCCTTCAGATATCAATGCGAATTTAAAATTATGACAGAATACTTTGCAATCCAGAGAGATTTGAAGTCTGTCAGCCGGACTTTAAGTCAGCCGAAAGCCGCCGCTCCACAGTACGACCCAACTGCGAAAGTAAGGCGTTCAGAACAAAATAGACAACAGCCACCAAAAACCAAACTTCAAAACTTTTGAAGCTGATAGCCACCATGTTGGATGCAGACTTGGTAAGCTCGACAATTGAAATCACACTGACGAGGCTGCTATCCTTGACGAGACTCACGTATTGACCGATCAAAGACGGTAAAATGCGACGCGTCGCCAAAGGAGTTGTAATATGCCAGGCCGTCTGAAATCGCGTCAGGCCAAGACTCAAAGCAGCATCGCGAGGGCCACGATCCAAATTGATGAGAGTGCCTCGGACCAATTCGCCAACGTAAGCTCCGCAAAAAAGGCTAAGGGTTGCAACCCCTGCCTGTTCGGCGCTCATATGAAAAGCTGATGCAACGACAAAATACATGACATAAAGTTGAACAAGTACGGGCGTGTTGCGGAATATTTCAACAAAAATCCGCGCGGTATTTTGAGCAAATGGTGTGCCCGCGTGCAAAATAATGCCAATCAGAATTCCTGAAATCGTGCCTAAGACAATAGAAATTGCGCTGACCCACAGAGTGCCCCAGAGGCCGTGCAGCAAGAGCCCCGGAGAATTTGTCTCGCTGACCCACAGGTAATCCTTGAGTGAGAAAAAATCCCAGTCATAGTCCAGTGAATCAAAGCCGCGGTAGAGGGAAAAGCTGATCACCAAAAGCGTTAAAAGCGTGAATAACGTCCAAAGGCCTGAACGAGGTTGTTCCAGCATGGGATTGTCTCCATAAGACAAGAGGCCTGATGTGCCGAGCCCCCAAGGGACTTCGCGCAGAACAAGAGGCAGTTTTGTGGCCATGGGGCGGAGTTTTGCAGACTTTTTGTCTTTTGAAAAGGTGATAATCAAAACTCTGTGCTGTCCAATTGAATGGGACCGGTCAAGTCGAATAATCCGCTTGCGATTTGACAAGTGGGATCTGTCATTTAAAAAAGTGTGGGCGTTGTGGTTAATTCGGTAAATGAAAGGAACCTGAAATGAGTCTCTCTCAACTGTTCACTCGGACAATGTGTTCGAAGGTATGGCAACTTGTGCGGCATTTGTGCGGGTCTGTTCTCCTGTGTGCAATGACTCATCTGTTATTCCTATCCGTGGAGGCTCAAGCTGCGGATGCTCTTTCAAAAATCAAAACAAACAAAGAACTGCGCGTTGGTCTGGATCCCGGTTTTATTCCGTTTGAAATGAAAAACCCCAGTGGTGTGATGATAGGTTTTGATGTCGACATGATTGAAGCCTTTGCATCGACGTTGGGTGCAAAAGCCACATTTGTAGATACTCGTTGGGAAGGGATTATTCCTGCATTGATTGCAAAAAAGTTCGATCTTATCGTCTCTGGAATGACGATTACCGAAGAACGTAAGAAGTCGGTCTTGTTTTCTGATCCTTACTATCGTGCGGGCCTGCTTGCACTTGTTTCGAATAAGCAAAAAGCTAAGGTCAAGTCTGCCGCAGATTTGAACCAGCAGGGATTAAATATTGCTGTCAAGGTGGGCACGACAGCGGATCAGTTTGCCTCCAAAAACTACCCAAAAGCAACCGTTCGAAAACTGGATTCGGAGTCGGATTGTGCCAATGCCGTAGCCTTGGGCAAAGTAGATGCGTTTATATATGACAAACCATATTTGGAGCTTTTTGCTGCCCGAAATGCACAGAAGGTTTTTCTGATTCAGGACACTTTAACTGTTGAAGATTTTGGGGTGGCCGCACGAAAATCGGAAACGGCCCTTATTTCGGCTTTTAATGAGTTTTTGAAGGGCTGGAAAAAGAGCGGGGCTTATGATCGAAGTCTGCGGATTCATTTTGTCGAA
>Ga0315901_10001399_pt1 | contig 35086 bp, 36 predicted proteins | sample LakEriMetagenome_10_FD_203761 | JGI IMG/M metagenome (GOLD analysis project Ga0315901, IMG submission 203761) | Freshwater fungal communities from buoy surface, Lake Erie, Ohio, United States - Buoy 2 MA116 | ecosystem: Environmental > Aquatic > Freshwater > Lake | place: USA: Lake Erie, Ohio...
GGACATGGTGTATCTCCTGTAGGTGGGGAACGGGAAACTGCGGGGGGGCGGCGTTCGTTTGGGGGCGGAACCGCAAGCTCAATCGGACATCAATGGGATGGTGGCGGCGGGGGCAGCCAGGCCGACAGGGCCCACTCCAGCAGCACCACCAGGAAGTACACCAGCATGCCGAGCACGGACAGAGCCAGGAGCGCGGCGAAGGCCAGTGCGGTGTTGATCTGCGAGGTGGCGCTCAGGAGCAGGAAGCCCAGTCCCTCGCCAGCGCCCACGAATTCGCCGATCACGACGCCAATCAGGGCCAGCGTGACAGCCACCTTGGCACCCGTGATGACAAAGGGCAGCGCCGCCGGGAAGCGGACCATGCGAAACACCTGCCAGCGCGAGGCACGCAGGCTGCGAGCGAGCTCCAGTAACTCCTTGGGTGTGGACTGCAGGCCCGCCGCGGTGTCGACCACGACCGGGAAAAAGGCGACCAGCCAGGCCAGGGCCAGCTTGGAGGACAGTCCCGTGCCGAGCCACACCAGCAGGATGGGAGCCAAAGCCACCTTGGGCACCGACTGCAGGCCGACCAGGAGAGGATAGAAGGTCAGGTTGACCCAGCGGAAGGTGCTGACCGCCACCGCCAGAGGAATGCCCACGAGCAATGCCAGGGCGAATCCGTACAGCGTGGCCTTGAGCGTCACCCAGCCCTCGGTAAGGAGCGCGTGCCAGTGCTTCACGAGCGCCTGGGCCACCTGCACCGGGGTCGGCAGTACGGACTGGGGAATCGCCCACACCACGCACAGGATCTGCCAGAGCCCCAGCAGGCCCAGCACGCCGGCCACTGGCCAGGCGATGCGGCTCCAGGATTTCCCGTCGAGGCGATTCATGCGCCGGCCCCGTGAATCACGCCCAGCGCCTCGCCGGCCGACCGCTCGGCGACCTGGAAAGCGGGCTCGAAGCGCATGCTGCGCACGCGCTGGCGGCCCAGGTCGGGGTGGATCTGCGCCACCACGCGCGCAGGGCGCCGGCTGAAGACCACCACGTTGTCTGCAAGGTAAACCGCCTCGGAAATCGAGTGGGTGACAAACAGGACAGCGGCCCCGGTCTCGTTGCGCACGTTTAGCAGCAGGTCGTTCATGTCCAGGCGGGTGAGTTCGTCCAGAGCGCCGAATGGTTCGTCCATCAATAGGAGCTTGGGTTCATGGATCAAGGCGCGACACAGTGAGACGCGCTGCTGCATACCGCCGGACAACTGGTGCGGCCGGGCCTGCTCGAAGTCCTGCAGACCGACCAGTTGCAGTAGGTGGCGGGCGCGAGCCTTCGCCTGCCGGTCATTGCGTCGCAACACGTCCATGGGAAAGAGCACGTTATCGATCACGTTGCGCCAGGGCATCAGCCCTGGCGCCTGAAATACGAAACCGTAATCGCCGTAAGGGCCGGTCACGTCAGCGCCGCCGATGGTGATTTCCCCTGAAGTGCGGTCGATCAGGCCGGCGACCATCCGCAGCAGCGTGGTCTTGCCGCAGCCGCTGGGCCCGAGCAGGGCGACCAGTTCGCCACGGTCAAAGGTGAAAGTGGCGTCATCAAGCGCGACGAGGTCTTCGCGTGCGGACGGCCCGAGCTCGGCGGCGGGGAATACCTTCCGCGCGCTCTTGATAACCCCAAAAGACAATTCATACCTCCGGCGGATTGGCCGATCAACTTCACCCACGCCCACAGGCGACGGCAGCACGGTTGACCTTTTGAAACCACATGATATATTACAAAGTATGGCCTGTCCAGCTTCCATCCCGGCCAAGCGGCGTTACGCAGTGAAGAAGCCTGCGGCAACAGCGACGTCCGCAGGCGACCCCACCTCGCAGAAAGAGCCTCCGCTGTCGCAGCAGGCCTATGAGCGGATCAAAGGCAGCATCTTGTCGTTCGAGTTGCGCCCAGGGCTGTTCATCAACGAGACCAACTTGTGTGCGCTCACCGGCCTGGGCCGCATGCCCGTACACCAAGCAATCCACCGGTTGCAGGCTGAAGGCCTGATTGAAGTGATCCCGCGCAAGGGGTTGGTCATACGCGCCGACTCCATGAAGGACATCGTTACGCTGATCGAGGCCCGCCTGGCCATCGAGCCGAACATCGTGGCGCTCGCCGCGCAGCGGATCCAGCCGGACCAGGTATCGCAACTGCGTCGTCTGCTCAAACAGTCGGCCGCTCTGGTGGACCAGAGCCAGCGCAAGGCCTTCAGCGTGATCGACCGCCTGTTCCACGGCGTCGTCGCCCAAGCGGAGGGCAACCGCATTCTGGCTGACACGCTGCGCCCACTTCACGAGCGCTCCGACCTGATGTGGCATCTGCGGATCATGCCGGCCGATGGCCTGAAAGTGACGCAAAAAGAGCACGAGGCCGTCCTCAAGGCAATCGTGGAGCGAGATCCACAAGCCGCGTGGAAGGCGATGCACGCGCACCTGACCTCGCTACAGGCCCGGATCCTGAGAGCCTCTAACTACTAGCCGCCCCTTGTCCAACCCCCAAAGAAGGAAGTCACCATGAAGTCATTGTTACGCTGGATCACCAGCCTTCTGGCCACTGCCGCCACGGCCAGCGCCCTGGCGCAGGCGCCAGCTGCACCCGCCGCACCAGCCGCCGCCGGGGAGGAGGACATCAAGTTCGCGCTGGACTTCATCCCGCTAGGACGGCATGCCCCCTGGTACGTCGCCTTGGCCAAAGGCTACTTCAAAGAGGAAAAACTCAACGTCACCATCCTGCCCTCCAAGGGCACGGCCGATGCCATCCGCTTCGTCGACTCGGGCCTAGCCGAGATCGGATTCATCGATATCCCCAGCCTGGTCGCAGCGGGTAGCGCCGGCGCCAACCTACGCATCGTCGCCGGCGTCTACCAGCGCGCGCCGTATTGCGTGTTCTCGCTGAACCCGGGCGCCAACGTCACCAGCCCCAAGGGCATGGTGGGTCTGGAGGTCGGCTCGAGCAGCGCCTCCTTCATGCCGCGCATCTTCAGCGCCTTCATGAAGATGAACAACCTGGACCCCGGAACGCTCAAGGTCGTCAACATCGACGCCGCCGCCCGCGTACCGATGCTCGTGAGCAACAAGGTGCAGGCGATCGATCAGTTCCTCATGGGAGAACCTTCCATCCGCCGCGCCGCACAGGGCGGCGCCGCCCCGCAATGCCTGCTGCTCGCAGACCACGGCTTAGACATCTACGCCAACAGCATCGGCGTTCGCGAGGACTTCCTCAAGAAGAAGCCTGCTGCCGTGAGAGGCTTCATCCGCGCCGCCATGCGGGGCTGGAAGGACGCTCTGGCCAATCCCGAAGAAGCCGCCCGTCTGCAAACCCAGTACCTGAAGGCACTGGATCCGGCCATCATCGTCGAGGAACTGAAGATCATGCGACGCATCGCAATCACGCCAGACGTTGAGGCCCGCGGCTTTGGCACGATGAACCGCGACAAGCTGGTACGCACCGTGAACTTCATCAACCAGAACATCACCGTACCGGGCACGCCGCTGAGCGCAGACAATATCTTTGTCGACGGCATGCTGCCGGCGACACCGATCAAGCCCTAACTCCCGCAACGCTCCTTCACGCCGGCCGGCTCCGCAAGGAGTCGGCCGTTCGCGTTTTAGCGGATCACGCCATCGACGTAATACCAGCGCCCGCCCTCCCGAACGAAGCGGCTGGTTTCATGCAGCCGATACGCTGCGCTACCTCCATGTGGGCGGCTGCGAGCGACGAATTCCACTTCAGCCTCGTCGGGGCCCGTCTCGCGATGGGCACGCACTTGCAGGCCCAGCCAGCGCACGCCGACCTCCAGTTCCAGCGAGGCCGGACGCGTCGAGGGATGCCAAGAGGCCCGCAGGTATTCAGGGTCGCCACGCACGAAGGCGCTGTAACGTGATCGCATCAAGGACTCAGCATCCGGGGCGGGCGAGTGCCGCCAACGGCCACAACAATCCGTGAAAGACATCGGCGCAGCGCGCGCGCCGGCACCGTGCAGGCGCCCGCAGGGACAGGGATCGGCGTCACGCGGGTGCGACATCCGCGTTCACCACCACAGCGCCACGAGGAACACGCCGATCATCATGAAGGCGAGCACCACCTTGGCCAGCAGGCCCACCATGAGCCCCAGCCAGGTGGCGATGCCCACACGCACCGCGGCTTGGGAATCGCGCCGGGCCAACCACTCACCGATGGCAGCGCCCACCAGGGGCAGGAACAACACGCCCACCAGCCCCATGAAGAGACCGACCACCGTGCCGATTGCGGCGCCCAGCACCGCCTGCCGACTGGCCCCGGCACGGCGCGCACCGATCAGGCCGGCGACGTAATCGAGGACCCAGGCCGCAAGGGCCATGAGCGTGATCACCGACAAGGCCCACCCACCCACGCGGGAGAAGTCGTCGATCCAGGCGCCCAGCACGATGCCCGCAAGCACGAAAGCCGTGCCGGGCAAGGCGGGCAGCAAGGTGCCAGCCAGACCGAGCACGATCAATGCGGCACTGAGAATCCACCAGAGGGTGTCGGACATGAGCAAGAGGCCAAGGGCATGCGAGAGTGCGTGGCACACGATTGTGCCGAGGTCGCCATGCCCCGACCTCCGGCGGTGTCAGCGCGGGTCAGGGGCCGGCGCTGTCAGACGGGTCACGGCACCGGCTAGCCCCGCACGGGACAGCCACGCGAAGACCGAATCGACCGTGACGGTCTCGATGCGGTTGGTGAAGCGCTGCTCATTGGGATGGTCGTCGAAGGCGACGTTCGCACGGTTCATGCGGGCACCAAGCCGGGTGATCGGCCCGAGGTTCATCACCGAAGGCTCGTAGCCCTTGAGGCGCAACCAGGCCTGGGCCATCTCGCGGCGCGTGACGTTTGGATCGATGGCCAATGCCAAGGTCTCGATGGCCCATTGGTTGGACTGCTGATAGCGAAGGCCCCAGACGTAACTCACCATGTTGTAAGGACGGTGTTGAAGCGAGACCGCGCGGCGGTCATTTTTCAGCACCGGGAGCAACTGCGCCTGGACTGCGGGGGTGGGCACAACCCAGGCTGCCTCGTAGCGCCAGAGGTCGTCGAGGAAGAATTCGGCCAGGCCTTCGCGGTAGATGTCGGCTTCAGCCGTGCCGCATTGATTGAGTTTGTGCACGACCCGCCAAATGCCTGGCTCGGCGCGATAAGCAAAGCCCAAGTGCGAGTACCGCAGCTTGTAGGCACTCAGATCCTGGCCGGCCCGCGCCAGGACCACGACCTCGGTGCCCGCGCGCCGGTAATCGGCCTCTAACGCTTCTTGGGTCGCCTGGGCCAGGGCCAGGCCCTGCATCAGGACCCGCGCATCAGGTTGACGTTGCTCGCAGGAGGTGCCGGCCCAGGCGCCCGCGGCCAGAAAGATCGCAACCAGGAAGAAAGACAAGCGACGCATGATGGCCCTTCTAGTAAGAGATTTTTTCGTGGTGAAGCAGTGCCTTGCCTATCTCGTTGGGAATGAAGGCCAAGGCCTCGCCCGCAGCGACAAGCATCAGGCCGGTGCTGATGGCGCTGACCGTGACGACGGTGCCCACTGCCAGCGCGCTGGCGCCAGCGGCGCGCGATGCAACCCTGACGCTGACGCGAGCGCCATCGGAAACCCGCTCGAGCACATAGACCACGCCATTGGCGGAGGCCTCGACGGCCTGGACGGTGAAGGCCGCGCCGGCGCTGAGCGTCGCGACGGAGACCCCCACGGCGCTAGCGGCGGTGGTGGCCACCAGAGATGCCAAAGGCAGCGCCGAGGCGGCGACGGACAGAGCGCTCTGGGCGGATACCCCCGTGTGAACGGTCAGGCTCATGGCCAGGGCAGCCGTGATGATCGGAATGGGATTCATGGGTTTTCTCGCAACAAAGGGGGGGGGGCGCGGGTCGCAGACCCGCAAGGGCGGGCGGTCAGTGACCGCGCCCGGATAAAAGTTCCCCAGGAGAAAAAGCGCGCAGGCGCGCGCTGCCGACCGCCTAGCTCGCCTCGGTGAACACTGTCAGCACGCCGGTGTAGCCATAGAGGTGATGGCGCGCGATCTCGCCCGCGGCGAAGAAACCGACCAGCGGGACATCCCCCAGCGCATGGCGCACGATCTGCAGTTCGGCGCTGGGCCCGCCAAAGTGCGCGCCGCCACGCCCCGTGCAACTGACGTAGACCGCGCCCGCGATACGGCGCGCGGGACTGGGCGTGGACAAGGCCTCGCGCGAGGCCATGGCAGCCGCCAAGGGCAAGCTCATTTCCTCGGGTTCGAGCTCTTCGCGGATCTCGGCGCAGATGCGCGTGAGGTCGGCGCGTGCGGCCTGCGCGTGGCGCTGACAAAACGCCATGGACATACCCGCCTCGATGCGCTCGGCGATGGCCACGCCACGGCGCATCGGATCCAGGCCGATGATGTGACGCACGCGCACGTCGGCGCCGAAACTGCCTGTGCGACCGACGGCGCGCGTGCCGGCGGCCGTCAATCCCACCAAGGTGGCGCGCAGCGCCGGCATCGCCGCCTGCGGCGCATCCAGCGAGATATCCAGCTCGGACAACAAGAGATCGAGCGCGGGCTCGCGGTCGATCTCGAGGATCACATTGCCGTCGGCGGCGGTGATGGTGCGCTCGCGCCCGATCGGCTGGCACCCCTGGGTGACGCGAGAGATTAGGTGCACGCCTTCGCCAAAGGCCACACCCGAGAGCCCGCCGCTGAAGACGCCACCGGCCGCGCCCTGCCCACGAATGTTGCCGTTGCCACCGGCTGCGAATTGCACCGTGCGGCTGCGGCTGGAGGCCAGGCCGCCAAAGAGGTAGCCCGCGTCGGTACGCCCTGCCATCTCGGCGATAAGTTCGGCCAGATCCGGCGTCTCGGGGTCGGCATGGACCAGCGCGGTGCGCGCCTCAAAGCCCAGACCTAAAGGCGCGACACCCGAGAACACGCGGTATTGGTCGCTGGGCAGGTCGCACAACATGACGGCCATCGCGGGCTCGTCAAAGTACTCGACGTTGTTGGCCGCGATACCCACACCGACCGTGCCGGCCCAGTCCGTGACCTCGGGCAACTCGGCCGACAGGTGATCGAGGATCTCGCGCGCATACGGCGCGTAGTGGTCGGTGACATAGAGCAGCCCCAGGGTCGGCGCACTGGCGTAATCGGCCAGGGCCATCTGCGCACGTAGCTGCGCCAGCACCAGGCCCGCGCCCATGAGCCATTGCGGGTGCGTGGCGTGACCGAAGGGAAAAAGTTTCATGAGAGCAGGCGCTTGTCGGTGCGCTCACTGGCCCGAGGTGCGCACCGGCTTGCGGTTTGTCTTGGCGGCGGGCTTGGATGCGGTCTTGCTCGCGGTGCGACGTGCGGTGCTGGCACGCTTGGCTGCAGGGGGCGCAGCCTGAGCCGCTTGCGCCGCCTCGGTCACGCCCTGCATCGCGGTGCTCGCAATGTGCTGAAACTGCTGCGTGAGGGACCCCCACCACTGGAGGGGATCGACCACACCGCTGGCCGGTTTGCTGGCTGCAGCCGAGGCGGCCGCAGCACCTGTCTGCGGCGTGAGCTTCATGGCCTGGGCCAAATCGGCCATGCTGCAGTTCATGCCCTTGAGGGTAGCCAGCGTCATCTTCTGGACCTCCAAAGCCTGGATGGTGGCACCCAGGGCCTTGGAGTTTTGCTCGAGCCAGAAATGCACGGCGCGCAATTCCTGGATGCGTTTTTCGAGCTCCTCGACATCCAATGTGGGCGCGACCCAGCTAGAGAGACTGGGCATCTGGGGCAAGGTCTGGGCCGTGCCCTTGGTGAGGCTTTGCAGGAAATCAAACCCCGGGACGAGTTTGGCAAAGCCGAAGTGCTCAGAGTCGGTCATGGGCGGCGCTCCAGGAAATGGCAATCAGCTTATCAGGCCCCGCCAGGGGCGTCGAACGTCGTCAAACTCTGTTGCCGCAGGTCGACTTCAGTGCTTGTGGCCCGAGCCATGCGCACCGTGCCCACCGTGCCCAGACTCGCCCGCCTTGCCCGGCGCGCGGGTCGCCACCGGCACTTGCAGTTCCACGCGCCGTTCGGTGCCCTTGGCATCGCGCAGCACCAGGGTCAGCGGCACGCGGGTGTCGGCTTTGAGCGGCGACTTCAGGTCCATCAGCATCAGGTGGTAGCCCCCGGGCTTGAGTTCGACCGCCTGACCCGCCGGCAAGGTCAGCGAGGAGATGGCGCGCATGCGCATGACATCGCCCTCGAGCTTCATCTCGTGCACTTCGGCCACACCAGCCACGGGCGAGGTCAGGCCCACGAGGGACATCGGCTCTTGGGCCGTGAGGCGCATGAAGGCGCCAGTACCGGATTGGCCGGGGACGCTGGCACGGATCCACGCGGCTTCGACCTTCAGGGGGCTGCCTGCAGCGGGCTGGGCCAGCACGGGCAAGGCGATCAGAGCGAGAAGCGAAGACGCAAGGATGCGTGAAAGGGATAAGAACAACATGAGGAATCCTGGGTCAACGAGGTCGTCAGCGCAGGGCGCGACTGCGCGCCTGGCAGGCGGACGATGAAAAAAGGAAGCAGCGGCACTCGAACGGGCGGACCGCTGCGCGATCAAACGATGGCGTGACCGGCGGGCGGCGCACGCGCCGGTGGCGGCAAGGCCGCCTGGGGCACCACACGATGTCCGCCCAGATGCGGGGGTAGCCGATCTGCGGGCCAGTCGGTGGAGACGGGCCCTACGTACGCAGCGGGTGGCTCATCCGACGCAAAGCACAGCGCGCAGTCCAGTGCCGACGGGGCTGGCGACACACCCGCGCCTTCGGGCAGGACCAGTTTGAAGAGCCCGCCCGCACACACCATTTCCAGGCGATGCGGCTTGACCGCCGGCGAGGCGATCGCGGCGCCCAGCGACAACAGGAACACGGCCAGCACGAGGCGGGTTCGTCGGGTCATGTGTCGCAAGGTCAGCATGGACGTGATTATCGTTGGCCCCAGGACAAACCCACTCTCGGCTCGGGTACGCTTGCCGCCATGCGCAGCCTCTTTCATTTCGCCTTCCACGTCACCGACCTGCAGGTCGCCCGTCGCTTCTACGGCGATGTCCTGGGCTGCGCCGAGGGGCGTAGCACCGACACCTGGGTGGACTTCGATTTCTTTGGCCACCAGCTCTCGCTGCATCTGGGCCCGCCCTTTGCCACCGCGCGCACCGGACGCGTGGGCGAGCACCTGGTGCCGATGCCGCACTTCGGCCTGGTGCTGGCCTTGCCCGATTGGCAGGCGCTGGCCGAGCGACTGCGCGCCGCACAGATCGAGTTCGTGATGGAACCGCAGCTGCGGTTCGCGGGCCAGCCCGGCGAGCAGTGGACGATGTTCTTTTGTGATCCCTGCGGCAACCCGATCGAGATCAAGGGCTTTCGCTCGCTCGACGCCATCTACGCCCAATAAGCTTGGGCGCTCACGGTAGGACTGGGCCTTCAGCGGCAAAGGCCGCTGTGAGATGGTCCCTGACGCGGCGCCTTGCTAGGGTCGCCCGCGATGACCTTCTTCGACGCTCTGTGCCCGTCCTGCGCGCTGTTCCTCGACTTCGACGGCACCCTGGTCGAGATCGCCTCACATCCGCACGCGGTCGTCGTGCCCACGGGGCTGCCTGAGACACTGGCCCGCTGGCGCGATGTGCTGGGCGGCGCAGTGGCCGTGGTGAGCGGGCGTCCGATCCAGCAGATTGATGGATTTCTCGCGCCCCTGGTCCTGAGCGTCGCAGGGGTGCACGGCGCCGAGCGTCGGCGCGCGGACGGCAGCCTGGCGTGGCAAGCGGTGCATCCGATGCAGCCGGTGGTGGAGGCTGCCACCGCGCTGGTCAAGGCCCACCCGAGCCTGGAGATGGAATCCAAGCGAGGCGCGGTCGCCGTGCATTACCGGCAGGCGCCGCAGCTGCAGTTCCTGTGTCTGTCGACGATGCAGGCTGCCGTCGAACAGTCCGAGGGCCTGACGCTGCTGTGCGGAAAGATGGTGGTGGAGGCCAAGCCCAGTTGCACCTCCAAGAGCCAGGCCATCGACGCCTTCATGAAAGAGGCACCGTTTGCCGGCCGCACCGCCGTGTTCGTGGGTGACGATGTGACCGACGAATCCGGCTTCGCCAGCGTGCAGCGGCACGGTGGCATTGGCGTGAAGGTGGGCGAGGGGCCCACCGTGGCCCGGGCGCGCGTGGCCAACCCGATGGCGATGCGCGAGGCGATGGAGCGCGCGCTGGACCGCTACACGGAACGCCGCGCATGACGGACAGCGCCGTCTCCGCGGGCGGCTTGTCGGCAGGCCGATCCTTGAACCTCGGGATGATCGGCAATTGCGCGTTTAGCGCGCTGATCGACCCGGTGGGCGCCATCGTCTGGTGCTGTCTGCCGCGGTTTGATGGCGACCCGGTGTTCAACGCGCTGATCGACCCCAGCGCCAACGGCAGCCTCTGGGCTTTCGAGCTGGAGGACTTCATGCGCAGCGAGCAGCGCTATGAGCCCAATACCGCGGTGCTGCGCACGCGCCTGTTTGACCGACTGGGCCAAGGCATCGAGATCACCGACTTCGCGCCGCGCTTTGTCAATCGCGGACGCACCTTTCGGCCGCTGATGATCGTGCGGCGGGTGCAGGTGTTGTCTGGCTCACCGCGCATGCGGGTGCTGCTGCGTCCGCGCTTTGACTGGGGACGCAGCGTGCCCACCACCACGCAAGGCAGCACCCACGTGCGCTTCGTCGGCCCGAACAACGCATTACGTTTGAACAGCGACGCACCGCTGTCGTACATCCTGTCGGAGACCTTCTTCGTGGCCGACCGACCGATGAATTTCATCCTCGGCCCCGACGAGACGCTGCTCACGGGCATCGAAGACACCGCGCGCGGCTTCGAGCAGCAAACCGGCGACCACTGGAAAAGCTGGACGCGGGCGCTGTCGCTGCCGCTGGAGTGGCAAGAGGCGGTGATCCGCGCCGCCATCACGCTCAAGCTCTCGCTGTTCGAGGACACCGGCGCCATCGTCGCCGCCATGACCACCAGCATCCCGGAAGCCCCCCACAGCGGCCGCAACTGGGACTATCGGTTTTGCTGGCTGCGCGACGCCTTCTTCGTGGTGCGGGCCCTGAACAGCATCTCCGAGGTGGCCACGATGGAGGACTACCTGCACTGGTTGAACAATGTGGTGGTGCGCTCACGCGGCGGCCACATCCAGCCGCTGTATGGCATCGGGCAGGAGACGCAGCTGCCCGAGTCCGTTCTCACGCACCTGCCCGGCTATCGCGGCATGGGGCCGGTGCGTGTGGGCAATCAGGCGGCTGACCATTTCCAACACGATGTGTACGGCAACATCGTGCTGGGCGCGTCGCAGGCTTTTCACGACCACCGCCTGTTTCGCCGCGCCGGCACCACCGAGTTCGGCTATCTGGAGGCGGTGGGCGAGCAAGCCTTTCGGGTCTACGACCAGCCCGATGCCGGGATGTGGGAGCTGCGCACGCGTGCGCGGGTGCATACCTCGTCGGCGCTGATGTCGTGGGCCGCCTGCGACCGCTTGGCCAAGGTAGCCCGTGTGTTGGCCCTGCCTGAGCGGGTCACCTACTGGCGCGAGCGCGCCGAGACCATCCGCGCGCGCATCCTGCGAGAAGCCTGGAGCGAGGAGCGCCAGTCCTTTGTCGAGAGCTTCGGCGGACGCGACCTGGATGCCAGCGTGCTGCTCATGACGGAAGTGAACTTCATCGATCCGCATGACCCGCGCTTCATCGCCACCCTCGACACGCTGGAGCGCACGCTAGGCGATGGCCCCTTCATGCGCCGCTACGAGGCGCCCGACGATTTCGGCAAGCCCGAGACCGCCTTCAACATCTGCACGTTCTGGCGCATCGATGCCCTGACCCGGATCGGCCGCCAGGCGCAGGCGCGCGAGATCTTCGAGCGCATGCTCGCCAGTCGTAACCCGCTGGGCCTGCTGTCCGAAGACACGCACGCGCAGACCGGCGAGATGTGGGGCAACTTTCCGCAGACCTATTCGATGATGGGCCTGATCAATGCCGCAGTGCGGCTGTCCGCGAGCTGGGACACAGTGATCTGAGGGACCGGTGTGTCACGCCTGGTGGTGGTCTCCAACCGCGTCGCCGACCCTCGCAAGACGGCGGCGGGCGGACTGGCCGTGGCTCTGGCCGAGGTCTTGAAAAACACCGGCGGGCTGTGGTTCGGATGGAGCGGGAAAGTGATCGAGGCCGAGGCCGGAGGACGCGCCGGCGAGGGCCAGATGCATCGCCACCGGGCGGGCTCGGTCAAGCTGTTGACGGTGGATCTGAGTCGAGAGGACCACGCCACCTACTACCTGGGCTATGCCAATGGCGTGCTGTGGCCGGTGTTTCATTACCGTCTGGATCTGGCGGACTTTGATGCGGGCTATATCAACGGCTATCGGCGCGTGAACCAGTTGTTCGCCAAGCTGCTGGCTCCGCTGCTCAAACCCGATGATCTGGTCTGGGTGCATGACTACCACCTGGTGCCTCTGGCCAGCGAGCTGCGCGCGCTAGGCTGCCAGCAACGCGTCGGGTTTTTTCTGCACATTCCGCTGCCGCCGCCCATGATCCTGGCGGCGATACCGGGGCATGACTGGCTGATGCGGGGCCTGTGCGCCTACAACCTGGTGGGCTTTCAGAGCCAGACCGACCACGAGCATTTTTGCCGCTACATCGAGCACGAGGCCAAGGCGCAGGCAATTGGCGAAGGTCGCTGGCGCGTATTCAATCGCACGGTACAGGCCGGCGCGTTTCCGATCGGGATCGACGTGGACGAATTCACGGCACTTGCCCAGGCCCGCGAAAGCCGCGAGATGTTTGCGCGCATGAAACGTGACTATTCGGTGCGCACGCTGATGGTGGGCGTGGACCGGCTCGATTACTCCAAGGGCCTGCCTCAGCGCATGCGCGCTTTTCGCGAGCTGCTGCATAAACATCCGGAGACCCATAAGCACGCCACCCTGATTCAGATCGCCTCACCCAGTCGGGAAGACGTCAGCGCCTACACCGACATCCTGCACGAGCTGGAAAGCCTGTGCGGTTCGATCAATGGCAACTACGGCGATCTGGAGTGGATGCCGGTGCGCTACATCCACCGTACGGTGGCCCGCGCGCGCCTGCCGGGGCTGTATCGCGCCTCGCGCGTGGCCCTGGTCACGCCGCTGCGCGATGGCATGAATCTGGTGGCCAAGGAATTCATCGCGGCGCAAGACCCGGAGGATCCGGGCGTGCTGGTGTTGTCACGCTTTGCCGGGGCGGCCGAACAACTGCCCGAGGCGCTGCTGGTGAATCCCTATGACACCGAGGGCACGGCCACCGCCATTCAGATGGCGCTGCAGATGCCGCTGGAGGAGCGCCGCACCCGCCACCACGCGCTGCTGGCGACCTGCCGTCAGTTCGACGTGCACTGGTGGTGCAACAGCTTTCTGGGGGCGCTGCGCGAGGCGCAGGCGCAGGAGTCGGGGACGCCCTGGCTGCGCCTGTAGCAGGCGCGCTCAGGCCTTCGCCAGCGGCGCAATCTTCTGATCGATCGCCCCACACAGGCTCTGGCCGTCCTTGCCCTTCATCTCGATGCGGATGGTGTCGCCGAACTTCATGTACTCGGTCGAGGGCTGGCCGTCCTGGATGGTTTCGATCGCGCGCTTTTCGGCGATGCAGCTGTAGCCCTTGGGCCAGTCCATGCGTCCGTCCTTGCCTTGCACGCCCTTGTTGCTCACAGTGCCCGAGCCGACGAGGCTGCCGGCGCGCACATTGCGCGTCTTGCAGATGTGGGCAATAAGCTGGCCGAAGTGAAAGGTCATCTCGGGCCCGGCGTCGCACAGGCCCACGCGGCGGCCGTTCCAGGTGCTTTGCAGCGTCAGGTGCACGCGCCCGTCTTGCCAGGCCTCACCGAGTTCGTCCAGGGTCACGGCCACCGGGCTGAAGGCGGTGGCCGGTTTGCTTTGCAAGAAGCCGAAGCTCTTGGCCAGTTCGTCGGGAATGAGATTGCGCAGGCTCACGTCGTTGGCCAACATCAGCAGGCGCACGCCTTCGAGTGCCTCGTCGGGCGAGGCGCCCATGGGCACGTCGCCGGTGATGACGGTGAGTTCGGCCTCGAAGTCGATGCCGAAGGCCTCGGAGGGCACGACCACATCGTCACAAGGCCCCAGGAAATCATCGCTGCCGCCCTGGTACATCAAGGGATCGGTGTAGTAGCTGGCGGGTACTTCGCTCGTGCGCGCGGCGCGCACCAACTCCACATGGTTGATGTAGGCAGAGCCATCGGCCCACTGATAGGCGCGCGGCAGCGGCGCCATGCAGCGTGCAGGATCGAAGGGGAAGGCGTGGCGCGCCTTGCCGTGATTGAGGGTGTCGTACAGGTCTTGCAGCTGCGGCGAGATGAAGTTCCAGTCGTCCAGCGCCTGCTGCATGCGCTCGGCGATGCCGGTCGCATAATGCGCCGTGCTCAGGTCGCGCGAGACCACCACCAGCTGTCCGTCGCGCGAACCGTCCTTGTACGTTGCGAGCTTCATTGCGCTTGTCTCCAGATCCTGTGATCGGTTAGAGTCCCCCATGCATTACGCATGGTGAAACGAATTTAACTAATCGAAATTCTACAGGACGGCACGTGAAGGAACGCGCAGGCATCCAGTCGGTGGAAGTGGGCTTCGCCCTGCTCGATGCCCTGGCCCGCGCGAGCGGCCCGCTGATGCTGCGCGATCTGGCGGCCGCTGCCGGCATGAGCGCCGCCAAGGCCCACCGCTACCTCGTGAGCTTCCAGCGCCTGCAGCTGGTCACGCAAGACGCCGGCACCACCCGCTACGACCTCGGGCCCGCAGCCCTCAAGCTCGGTTTGGCCTCGCTGTCGCGGCTCGATGCGGTCAAGCTCGCGCGCGAGCGGGTGGCCGGCCTGGTCGAATCCCTGGGTCATACCGTGGCCCTGGCGGTCTGGGGCAATCGCGGCCCGACCATCGTGCACTGGGAGGAATCGCCCCAGGCCGTCACCGTCAACCTGCGCCTGGGCGATGTGATGCCCTTGCTGTCCTCCGCCACCGGACGCTGCTTCGCCGCCTGGCTGGCGCCCGACGCGCTCGCACCCTTGCTGCACGAGGAACTGGCCCGCTCGCATCGCCATCCCCTGCCCGACGTGCCCACCACGATGGCGCAGGTGCAGCGGCTGCGGACGCAAACACGCAGCCAGGGCCTGGGCCGCGTGGTCGACTCGCTGCTGCCGGGCGTGGCGGGGTTTTGCGCGCCGGTGTTTGATGCCGACGGCCATCTGGCGCTGGGCATCGTCACTCTCGGCCCGACATCGGGTTTTGACAGCGCCTGGGACGGCGTGGTCGCCACCCTCCTGCGCGCCGCCGCCGCGCGCCTATCGGACGATCTCGGCCACCGACCATGATGCGATCCGCTGTGCACGGGCGACCGGGCGCGGTACTGGCCATCGGGGTGATCGCCGCCCATCTCCTGCTGATTCAAGGTCTGGGTACGCACGATGCGCCCGTGCCGGGGCAGGCCGCACTTTCGGGCCTGCGGGTTCATACCGTCCAGGTCGACGTCGCGCCCGCACCCGCCACCGCACCCGACTCGCGACCGATCGCAGGCGGCACGCCGACACCTACGGTCCCCCGCTCCGCGAATCCCACCACCCGACCCGCCCCCGGGCCCACCCCACCCGACAGTCCCCCGCACGCACCCGCCCCGACGCAGGCCAGCGCAGGCACAGCCGCCGCCCGCATCGCGCCGTCGATGCGCCTGCGCTATGCCGTCTCGGGGCGCACCCGCGAACAGGTGGTGGCCGGACAGGCCGAACTGGTCTGGCAGCACGCAGGCGTGCGCTACGAGGCGACGCTCACGCAAGAGGGCCACGGTCTGACGCGGCGCAGCCAGCACAGCGTCGGCCAACTCACGCCGCAGGGCCTGGTGCCCGAACGCTACGCCGCGCGCGCGCGCCATGAAGAAGCCGTGCACTTCGAGCACGCGTCGGGCCGCGCGGTGTTCAGCGCCAACCGGCCTGCGGCGGCCTTGCAGACCGGGGCCCAGGATCGCCTGAGCCTGCTGCTGCAACTGGGTGCACGCATCGCGGCCCAGCCCCAGGCGCATCCGCCCGGCACACACCTGGACATCCAGACCGCCACCACACGCGATGCTCTGGTCTGGCGCTTTCGCATCGAGGGGCGCGAAGAACTTGCGCTGCCCGGCGGCGCCCTCAGCACCCTGCGGCTGGTGCGCCTGCCTCTGGGCACCTTCGAGCCCGAGCTGGAAATCTGGCTGGCGCCTGCACTGGATTACGCCCCGGTCCGCATGCGTCTGACCCAGCACGCAGGCGACAGCCTCGACTACCAGTGGTCAGGCACCGACAGGCGCTGAGGCCCGCTGTCACCAACCTGCTGGTATGGGGCGTGGGCGCCGTCACAGGGGTGAGCCTTGAAACCGGCCCGAGCGCTGCCAGATACGACGGCAGGAAGGACACGTTTCATGCAAATGCTCTATGACTCTGATTCGTTTGTCGTCGTGCACCTGCAGGCGAACGCACCCGCACAAGGCGAAGCCGAACCCGGCGTGGCCCGGCATGGCTTCGAGATCGTCGACAAGCGCTCCAACAAGGAGGTCTACCTGGACGGCTCGTGGGCCGATGCGTTTCAGCGCCAGATCAACGCCTGGCAACTGAACACCCCGACCCAGGAAGAAGTCGAGGAAACCTTGGGCAGCTACGCCGAGCTGGCGCAGAACCCGCTCGTGATGCATTGAGTCGGCCCCGCACGCCGACGTCCGGGCGCGGCGCGTAGGATGCGCCGCATGCCTCACCCCCTGACCCTCTTACCGATCTGGCGCGCGCGCTGCGGCGCCGCGCTGCTGGCGATCAGCGCCCTGGCACTCGCCGGCTGCACCAGCCTGCCTGCGGCCGTGGATCAGGCCCTCCCCTCAGACGCCCTGCTCCTGGGCGAACAACACGACGTGCCCGAGCACCAGCGCCTGCACCGCGACACCGTGCAGGCCTTGGCCGCGCGGGGGCAGTTGGCCGCTGTGGCTCTGGAGATGGCCGACCAGGGCGCGAGCACACAGGGCCTTGCGCGTGATGCCGACGAAGCCACGGTGCGTCAGGCCCTACTCTGGAACGAGGCAGGCTGGCCCTGGGCCGCTTACGGGCCGACGGTGATGGCGGCCGTGCGCGCCGGCGTGCCGGTGTTGGGCGCCAACCTGCCGCGAGCGCAGATGCGCGCCGCCATGGCCGACGAATCGCTGGACGCCCGCCTGCTAGCACCCGCGCTGGCGCGCCAACGCGAGGCGATCCGCACAGGCCATTGCGACCTGATGCCACCGTCGCAAATTGCGCCGATGGCCCGCATCCAGATTGCACGCGATCGCGCCATGGCAGCGACGGTGTCGCAAGCGGTGCAAGCGCCCGGCGCCAGTCAGAGCGCGCGCACCGTGGTGCTGGTTGCGGGCCACGCACATGTGGACACCGAGTTGGGCGTGCCGCAGCACTTGCCGCCTGGCCTGCGCGTGCAGGCCATCACATGGCCCAAGGCGCCGCCCGCGCGCGATTACTGCGCCGACCTGCGCCGGCAGATGCAGGGGCCGGCCAAGCCCTGATCAGGCCTGGCGGCGGATCGCGTCGGCCAGGGTGGTGACCAGCCGGTCGATGTGGGCGGCCTCGGCGATATAGGGCGGCGCAATCACCAGCACCTCGCCGGCCGGGCGCACCAGCGCGCCGTGCTTGAAGCAGTCGAGGAAGACGTTGTAGGCGCGCTTGCCCGGTGCGCCGGCGATCGGCGCGAGTTCCACCGCCGCCGCACCGCCCAGGCTGCGAATGCTCACCACATTGGGAAGCCCCTTGAAGGTGGCATGGAAGGCGTCGCCCAGCTTCTTGCCCATCTCGCCCGCGCGCTGAAACAGGTTTTCTTCCTGAAACAGCTTGAGCGTGGCCACCGCCGCGGCGCAGGCCACCGGGTGACCCGAGTAGGTGTAACCGTGGAAAAACTCGACCACGTGCTCGGGCGCGTCGGTTTTCATCATCTGGTCGTACAGCTTGTCGCGGCAGATGACGCCGCCCAGCGGGATCACGCCGTTGGTCACGCACTTGGCGAAATTGAGCATATCGGGCACCACGCCGAAGTAGTCGGCAGCGAAGTTGGTGCCCATGCGGCCAAAGCCGGTGATCACCTCGTCGAAGATCAACAAGATGCCGTGCTTGTCGCAGATCTCGCGCAGGCGCTTCAAGTAGCCCTTGGGCCCGATGTACCAGCCGGCGCTACCCGCCACCGGCTCGACGATGATGGCCGCGATGTTGCTCGGGTCATGCAGGGGCAGGATGCGTTGCTCGAGCTCGAGCAGCGGATCTTCGGCCCACTCGGGCTCGACGTTGTGGATATAGGCGTGATTCACCGGGTCATGGATGAACCGCAGGTGATCGACCCGGGGCAGCATCGCAGTGCCGTAGACCTTGCGGTTGGCGGGAATGCCGCCCACGCTCATGCCGCCAAAGCCCACGCCGTGGTAGCCGCGCTCGCGGCCGATGAAGACGTTGCGATGGCCTTCGCCGCGGGCGCGGTGGTAGGCCAGGGCCACCTTCAGCGAGGTATCGGCAGCCTCCGAGCCGGAGTTGCAAAACAGCACCTTGTTCAGGTCGCCGGGCGCCAGGGCGGCGATCATCTCGGCGGCCTTGAAGGCCTGGTCATTCGACACCTGAAAGGCGGTGGCGTAATCGAGGGTATCCAACTGCTTCTTGATCGCCTCGTTGATCGGTTTGCGGTTATGGCCCGCGCCCACGCACCAGAGGCTGGAGATGCCGTCGATCACGTCGCGGCCGTCGTGGGTGGTGAAGTGCATCCCGTCGGCCGCCACGAAGACGCGGGGCTCCTTGCGGAAATGGCGGTTGGGGGTGAAGGGCAACCACTGGTTGTCCATGTTGAAGTCGTTGTAGGCCACGGCAGTCTCCGTTGCGGGTCAGGGGAGCCATTTTGGCACCGTCTGGGGCGGCTTGGCGTCACTCTTGGGGCCTTCCCGGGGAACCCGCCACGGGGCGGGCGGGGACTGCGACAATCGGCCCTCCATGAGCCCCGCCTACATCCTCACCCTGTCCTGCCCGGATCGTCCGGGCATCGTGCACGCCGTCTCGGGCTTCTTGCTGGAGCGCGGTGGCAATATCGAAGAGGCCGCCCAGTACAACGACCACGACACCGGTCTGTTTTTCATGCGGGTGCAGTTCGCCTGCGAGCGGCCGTCTTTCGAGGCATTGAAACAGCAGCTGGAGGCCTTCGCGCAGACATTCAAGATGGACTGGCGCCTGCACGCCACCCACATGCCCATGCGCACGGTGCTGATGGTGAGCAAGGAAGGCCACTGCCTGAACGACCTGCTGTTTCGCTGGAAAAGCGGGCTGCTGCCGCTGGACATCCGCGCCATCGTCTCCAACCACCGTGAGTTCTACCAACTGGCGGCCAGCTACAACGTGCCCTTTCACCATGTGCCGGTCACGGCCGACACCAAGGCCCAGGCCGAGGCGCGCGCGTACGAGGTGATCCAGGCCGAGGGCGCCGAGCTGGTGGTGCTGGCCCGCTACATGCAAATCCTGTCCAACGACCTGTGCCAGAAACTGGCCGGCCGCGCGATCAACATCCACCACAGCTTCCTGCCCAGTTTCAAGGGCGCCAAGCCCTATTACCAGGCACATGACCGCGGCGTGAAACTGATCGGGGCCACCGCCCACTACGTGACCGCCGACCTGGACGAGGGCCCGATCATCGAGCAGGACGTGGCGCGCGTGGACCACAGCAAAACGGTCGAAGACCTCACCACCACCGGCCGCGACACCGAGAGCCAGGTGCTGGCCCGCGCCGTGAAGTGGCACAGCGAGCACCGGGTGCTCCTGAACGGCCACAAGACCGTCATCTTCAAATAGGCTGCGCCTCATGAACGCTCCCATCGATCCTTCCGTCCTCGAACGCGCCGAACGCCAGCGGCAGGTGGTGACAGCGCTTGAGCCCCTGCTGCCCGAGGGCGGGCTGCTATGGACGCCCGAGGACACGACCCCTTACGAATGCGACGGCCTGACTGCCTACCGCCAGCGCCCGCTAGCCGTGGCCTTGCCCGAAACCGAAGACCAGGTGCGGGCCGTGCTGCGAGCCTGCCATGCCCTGAACGTGCCGGTGGTGGCGCGCGGCGCCGGCACCGGTCTGTCGGGCGGTGCCATGCCGCATGCCCTGGGCGTGACGCTGTCGCTGGCACGCTTTAACCGCATCCTGGCCATCGACCCCGTGAGCCGCACCGCCCGCGTGCAATGCGGCGTGCGCAATCTGGCGATCAGCGAGGCCGCCGCGCCCTACGGCCTGTACTACGCGCCCGACCCCTCCAGCCAGATCGCCTGCACCATCGGCGGCAACGTCGCCGAAAACTCCGGCGGTGTGCACTGCTTGAAATACGGCCTGACCCTGCACAACGTGCTGCAGGTGCGCGGCTTCACGGTCGAGGGTGAGCCCCTGACCTTCGGCAGCCAGGCCCTGGACGCGCCGGGCTATGACCTGCTGTCGGTGGTGGTGGGCAGCGAAGGCATGCTGGCCGTCACGCTGGAAGTGACCGTCAAGCTCGTGCCCAAGCCCCAGCTGGCGCGCTGCATCATGGCCAGCTTCGACGATGTGCGCAAAGCGGGCGACGCGGTGGCGGCGGTGATCGCCGCCGGCATCATCCCGGCGGGTCTGGAGATGATGGACAAGCCCATGACCGTCGCCGTCGAAGATTTTGTGCACGCGGGCTATGACCTCAGTGCCGAAGCCATCTTGCTGTGTGAGAGCGACGGCACGCCCGAGGAAGTCGAAGAAGAAATCGGCCGCATGTCCGAGGTGCTGCGCGCCGCCGGCGCCACCGCGATTGCCGTGAGCCGCGACGAGGCCGAGCGCCTGCGTTTCTGGAGCGGGCGCAAGAACGCCTTCTCAGCCTCGGGCCGCATCAGCCCCGACTACATGTGCATGGACTCGACCATCCCGCGCAAGCGCCTGGCCGACATCCTGCAGGCGATCCAGGCGATGGAGAAAAAGTACAACTTGCGCTGCGCCAACGTGTTCCATGCAGGCGACGGCAACCTGCACCCCCTGATCCTGTTTGATGCGAACGATCCCGACCAGCTGCATCGCTGCGAGCTGTTTGGCGCCGACATCCTGGAGACCAGCGTGGCCATGGGCGGCACGGTGACGGGCGAACACGGCGTGGGCGTGGAAAAGCTCAACTCCATGTGCGTGCAGTTCGCGCCCGAAGAACGCGAGCAGATGTTCGGCGTCAAGCGCGCCTTCGACGCCAAAGGCCTGCTCAATCCGGGTAAGGTGATTCCCACCCTCAATCGCTGCGCCGAATACGGAAAAATGCTGGTGCGCGCCGGCCAGATCAAGCACCCGGATCTGCCGCGTTTCTGATCAAAACTGAACAACCGATAACCAGGAGACCCACGATGAACAAGCCCCCCGCCTCCCTGCCGCGCCGGCAGCTGCTCGCCGGCACCGGTGCCACCGTCACCGCCGCCGCCCTGGCCGGCTGGATGCGCGACGCCGCGGCCAACACCGCCGCGCCTGCCGCAACCGCGCGTCCGCTGCCCGCCTATGTGAACTGGAAAGATGCGAACAGCCTGATCGTTCACACCAACACGACGATCGAGACCCGTCGCAGCGCGTTTGGCACCAGCATCGTCACCCCCGACGCGCAGCTGTACATCCGCAACAACCTGCCGGCGCCCGACGCCTCCATCGTCGCTGACCGCGATGCCTGGGAAGTCTCGATCGAAGGCGTGCGCAACCCGCGCACCCTGACCGTGCGCGAACTCAAATCCATGGGCCTGGAAACCGTGGCCATGGTGCTGCAATGCTCGGGCAACGGCCGCGGCTACTTCCCCAGCAAACCCAGTGGCACGCCTTGGCAAGTGGGCGCTGCGGGTTGCGTGCTGTGGAGCGGTGTGCCGCTGCGTGTGGTCGTAGAGGCCTTGGGCGGCATGACCAGCGGCATGAAGTTCATCACCGGCACCGGCGGCGAAAAATTGCCTGAGGGCCTGGATCCCAAGAGCGTCATTGTCGAACGATCGGTGCCCGTCGTGGCGATGGCTGACGCCATGCTGGCCTGGGAAATGAACGGCGTGCCGATTTCGCTGGCCCACGGCGGGCCGCTGCGACTGATCGTCCCCGGCTACACCGGCGTGAACAACGTCAAGTACGTCAAGCGCCTGGCCTTCACCGCCCAGGAAAGCGACGCGCGCATCATGTCGCACGGCTACCGCATCTCGCCCCCCGGCGCCAAGGGCGATCCGTCACAGCCGTCGGTGCAGGAGATGACCGTCAAGTCCTGGATCAACGGACCCGGCACCGATGGCAAGCCCCTGACCGCGGGCACCGTACAAATCCATGGCGTGGCCTTCGGGGGCATGCACGCAGTCGCCAAGGTCGACGTGTCGGTGGACGGCGGCAAGACCTGGGTCGCGGCCCGTCTGGTCGGCCCCGACCTCGGCCGCTTTGCCTGGCGCCAGTTCGCGCTGGCCGTGCGCCTGCCGGCCGGCTCGCACACGCTGGTCAGTCGCGCCACGGACGCCGCAGGCAATCTGCAACCCGAGCAGCGGATGGAGAACGCGGCGGGCTACAACAACAGCAGCTGGGCCGACCACGCGGTCAAGGTGGTGGTGGCATGAGGCTTTGGCAGCGACTGCCCCTGCCACTCGTCCTGCTGGCGGCGGCATTGACGGCGCCAACAACCCACGCCGACCCCTTGGCGCCGGGGCGCCTGCTTTTCAAGCAGTCGAGTGTGCCGGCATGTGCGTTGTGCCATGCGCTGAAAGACGCCGGATCGGAAGGGGCTATCGGCCCCAGCCTCGACGAGCTCAAGCCGGATGCGGCGCGGGTGGCGAAGGCCTTGCGTAACGGAATCGGTCAAATGCCCGCCTACCGGGACAAGCTGACCGAGCAGCAGATCGAGACGCTATCGCGGTACGTGGCGCGAGCCAGCGGCGCGCAGCGCTGAGGCTCGTTCGCTAGCCGGCGGATTCGACCTGGTCCAGCGCCAGGCACAGATCGGCCCAGGCCTTGGCCTTGTCGGGCAAATTGCGAAGCAGATAGGCCGGGTGGTAGGTCACCACCACCGGCACGCCCGCGTAGTGATGGATCTGCCCTCGCAGCTTGCCGATCGGCTCGGTGCTCCCCAGGAGCGACTGCACCGCGAAGCGGCCCATGGCCAGAATGATCTTGGGCTGCAGCAAGGCCACCTGGCGCCGCAAATACGGCTCGCACTGCGCGACTTCGGCGGGCTCGGGGTTGCGGTTGCCGGGCGGGCGGCACTTCAAGACGTTGGCGATGTAGACGTTCTCGTGCCGACCCAGGCCGATGGCCCGCAGCATGTTGTCCAGGAGCTGGCCGGCTGGCCCGACGAAGGGCTCGCCTTGCAGGTCCTCCATCTCGCCCGGGGCCTCACCCACCACCAGCCAATCGGCTTGCCGATCGCCCACGCCAAACACGGTGTTGCGGCGGCTGTGGCACAAGCCACAGGCCTGGCAGGCGGCCACCGTCTGGGTCAGGGTGTCCCAGTCCATATCGGCCACGGGGCCGGACAAAGGGGCCAGCACACGCTCGGGAAGGCCTGGGGGAGATGCAGTCGTCACGGAGGCGGGGGCGGCTGGTGTCGCACGAGGCGCGGGCGCTTGCAGCGCACGCGCGGTCTCGGTCGATGCAACCTCCACGGCAGCCGCCTCGGCGGGCGCCGGATCGAACAGGCGCACGCCCATCTCGGCCAGCATGGCACGTTGACGGTCGTCGAGCTGCAAGGTCATGGCGTGATTGTCGCAGCAGGCCTCAGAGAGCCAGGCTCATGACGATGGCGTCTTCGCGCCGGCCATGGGCCGCCGGGTAATAGGCTTTGCGCTGGCCCACGCGGCGATAGCCGTAGTGCGCATACAGGCGCTGCGCGCGCTCGTTGCTCGCGCGCACCTCCAGCCACAGCCACTGCGCGCCCTGCCCCCGCGACCAGGTGGCCAACGCGTCGAGCATCAGGCGGCCCCAGCCCTGGCCTTGCAGCTCGGGCGCTACGGTGATGTTCAGAAGGTGCACTTCGTCAACGCCTTTCATGGCGACGAAATAACCCACGAGCGTGTCGCCCGCCACCAGCACCTGGGCCTGGTAACCGGCGCGCAGCGAATCGCTGAAGTTGCCGCGGGTCCAGGGATGCGGATAGGCCGTGGCCTCGATGGCCATGACCGCATCCAGACGCTCGGGCGTCATGGGCGCGAAGCTTGCCTCGGGCAGCGCGTCGTCAGGGGGGCGCAGGATCGCGTTCATGGCAAGGCCTTGGCAGCGCGCAGGGCTTCGCGTTCGGCGGTGGTCTGGGCCACCTTGTCACGCACATACAGGGGCAGGGCCTCGTGCGCGGGCACGTCGGCTCCGGCGGCCAGCAAGGCCGGCGCCACACGCAGCATCGCGGTGGCCGTCGGCAGCGCCTGCACCTGAGGGCCCGTGGGTAAGCGCTCGCCATAAGCAGCGAAGGCGTTGCCTGCGAGCACATAGCCGGCGGTCAGGGTCAGGGCCTCGGGCTTGCCCAAGGTGATCGGGCCTTCGCGGTGCCACGCCTGGCCGTCGTAGGCGTAGGGAGCGGCGTAGACCTCGTCCATCCGCGCATCGAGCACGGCCAGCACGCGGGTCGCGCCGTGTACATGACGGGCCTCTTCGGCCACCGCCATGAGAGTCTCCACCGGCAACACCGAGCGGCCAGCGCCAAAGGCCAGGCCCTGGGCCACGGCGCAGGCGGTGCGCAGCCCGGTGAAAGAGCCTGGGCCGCTGCCAAACACGATAGCCTTCAGATCGGCCAAGGAGAGGCCCGCGTCGCGCAGCAGCCCCATCACCACCGGGATCAAGGACGCCGAGGCTTCGCGCCCGCCTTCGCCCTCGTGCACGAACAGGCGCGCGCCCGCCCCCTGCGGGCCCGACAGGGCCACAGACAGGCGTTCCGTGCTGGTATCAAAGGCGAGGAGGTTCAAGGGCGCGACAGAAGGTGAAGCCCGATTATCCGGCCCCCATAATTGGCCATGGTTTTTCTCTTTCGCCTTGCCGCCTGGCTCGCCCTCGGCGTGATCGCCGCCGCCGCATCGGCCCAGCCCCTGCCGCCTGAAATCGAAGCGGCTCTGGCACGCGCCAAGCTGCCCCGCGATGCAGTGACCTTGGCCGTCGCCGACGCCGAAGGGCGCCTGCCGCCGCGCCTGTGGCACCGCGCCGATACGCCGGTCAACCCGGCCTCGATCGCCAAGCTCGCCACCACCTTCGCCGCCCTCGAACTGCTCGGACCGGCCTGGACCTGGACCACGCCGGTCTACGTCGACGGCCCGGTGCAAGGCGGCACCCTGCAAGGCAATCTGTATCTGAAGGGCCAGGGCGATCCGCGCCTGGTGATGGAGCGCCTGTGGCTGCTGCTTCGGCGCGTGCAGGGCCTGGGCATACGGCGCATCGCAGGCGACATCGTGATCGACCGCAGCGCCTTCGAGGTGGCGGCGCAAGACCCGGGGGCCTTTGACGGCGAACCGCTGCGCCCCTACAACGCAGCCCCCGACGCCTTGCTGGTGAATTACCGGGCGATGGTGTTGCAGTTCACCCCGCAGGGCCCAGTCGCCCTCTTGCAGATCGAGCCGCCCATGGCAGGACTGCAGGCACCCACCAGCGTGCCGCTGCAATCGGGCGAATGCAATGACTGGCGCGGTGCGCTGCGCGCGGACTTTCGCGACCCGGCGCGTCTGCGCTTTGACGGCGCCTTTCCGGCTTCGTGCGGCCCCCGCAGCTGGCCCGTGGCTGCGGCAGATCCTGCCAACCAGGCCGGGCGTGCGATCGCTGGCATGTGGCAAGAGATGGGCGGACAGCTGGTGGGCAGCGCGCGCGAAGGCCGTGTGCCCGCCACGCTTAAGCCCGTGGCCGAGAGCGTGTCGCCCACGCTGGCCGAGGTGGTGCGTGACGTCAACAAGTTCAGCAACAACGTGATGGCGCAGCAGTTGTTTCTCACGCTGAGCCTGCAACAGCGAGGTGTGGGCACGATCGCGGGCTCGCGCGCCGTGTTGCAGCAGTGGTGGCGCGATCGCTTGCGCAGCGAACCGCCGGTGTTTGACAATGGCTCGGGCCTTTCGCGCGAGGAGCGCGCCACGGCCGCCCAGCTCACGCGCCTGCTGCAGCACGCCTGGACCTCACCGCTGATGCCGGAGTTCGTCGCGTCCTTGCCGGTCGCAGGCCTGGACGGCACGGCCAAGCGCACCGCCGCCCGCACGGCGGGCGTGGCCCATCTCAAGACCGGAAGCCTGCGCGATGTGACGGGCGTGGCCGGCTATGTGCATGCGCCCAGTGGTCGGCGCTATGCGGTGGTGGCGATTGCCAATCACGCCAACGCGGGTGCGATGCGGGGCGTGATTGACACGCTGGTGGAGTGGACGGCGCGTGAGCCTTGAGGCTGCGTGAGTTCCTGAAGGCCCGGCGTGTCCTCCCCCCGCACCGTCCGCATCTTCCTCTCCAGCACCTTTCGCGACTTCGGCGAAGAGCGTGATTTGTTGGTGCGGCGCGTGTTTCCGGCGCTACGCGCCAAGCTGCGAGACCGCTTTGTCGAACTGGTGGACGTGGATCTGCGCTGGGGCATCACCGCGCCGCAGGCCGAACGCGGCGAGGTGCTGCCAATCTGCCTGTCAGAGATTGACCGCTCGCGTCCCTACTTCATCGGCATGCTCGGTGAGCGCTATGGCTGGATACCGCCCAGCGAGGGCTACGCGCCCGACCTGATCGAGCGCCAGCCCTGGCTCAAAAAGCACCAAGGCGGCAAGAGCGTCACGGAGCTGGAGATCCTGCACGGCGTACTCAATAACCGGCGGATGCGCGGTCGGGCCTTCTTCTACTTTCGTGCGCCGGGCTACTCAAAGGCCAAGGGTGGCGAGTACGTGGCCGCATCGCCCGACGACCGACAGCGCCAGACAGACCTCAAGCGCCGCATCCGCAGCAGCGGCTACCCTGTCGCTCCCTACCGCGACCCCCAGGCGCTGGCCAAGCGACTGGAACACGATCTATGGGCGCTGCTCGATGCCCAATTCCCTGCGTCCTCGGTGCCCGATGCCTTCGAGCGTGAGGCCATGCGCCACCGAGCTTATGCAACGCCCAGGAGAGCGCTCTATCTGGGCGGCGAGCGTGCCCAGGCCTTGCTCGCGCGAGCCCTGGAATCGGGCCACTCCCGCATCCTGGTCGAAGGCGCCTCTGGCGGCGGCAAAAGCGCGCTGATCGCGAACTTCTTCGACGCCTGGCGCAAGCGCCATCCGCGTCACTCGGTGCACGAACACTACCTGGGCGCCAGCGCCGACGCGGCCCAGCCCCATGCCCTGGTGCGGCGCCTGATCGAATTCATTGCGCGTACCACCGCCAGCACCGAGCCCATTGCCAACGATCCGCAGGCGCTGATGGAAAGCCTGCCGCAGTGGCTGGCGATCGCCAGCGCGTGGGCTCGCCGTCGACGCACGCGGATGGTCATCGTGTTGGACGCACTGAACAACCTCAACGAGCAACAGGACCTGCGCTGGTGGCCCGAGTTTCTGCCCCAAGGCGTGACGATGGTGGTCTCCTGCCTGCCGGGATCGGTGATGCAGGCGCTGCAGCAGGGCCACGCGCCCAACGTAGACGCAGACTGGCAACGCATCACCGTCAAACCCTTGGCCGCCCGCGAGCAACGCGCGCTGCTCACGACCTACCTGGCCCGCTACAACAAGGTGCTGCCGCGTGAACTGAGCATGCAGGCGCTGGCCCACCCACTGGCGGGTAATCCGCTATTCCTGCGGACGCTGGCCGAGGAGCTGCGCCTGTTCGGGGTCCACGAGCAATTGACTGAGCGTCTGGCGCATTACCTGGAAAGCCGGTCGATCGACGACCTGTTCGAGCGGGTGTTGGCGCGGGTCGAAGGTGACTGCGGCAAGCGTGCCGTGCGCGCCGCCATGACAGCGATCTGGGCTAGCCGCGCGGGCCTGACCGAGGGCGAGATCCTGGCCCTCGCGGGTCTGGTACCGGCCACCTGGGCGCCGATCCGAAACGCGCTGGACCAGGCCCTGCTCGATGCGAACGGGCGCATCACCTTCGCCCACGACTATCTGCGCACCGCAGTCAAAGACCGCTACCTACCGGGCGGGGCGCAGCAACGCGTCATGCACCGGCAGCTTGCCCGCTGGTTCGCGACCCTGCCTGCGCAGGCTCGCCGGGCCGAAGAAGAGCCCTGGCAATGGCAACAAGCCCGTGACTGGACACCCCTTGAGAGATGCCTGTCGGACCAAGCGATGTTCCTGGCGATCCGACGCACGCGGGGCACACAGGCCCTCCTGTCGCACTGGATCGCGCTGGAAGCGCACAAAGGCGTCGACCCAGCGCAAACCTATCGCAAAGCCTGGCGGCAGTGGGCCCGCACAGGCCGGGCGCAGGACCAGGCAGACACGCTGGCGGAATTGGCCCGCTTTCTGATCGACACCGGACGCATCGGTGCGCCTACGCTGGCCCTGGCGCAAGAGGCCGTCGAGTACTTGGAGCGGGTCCGCGGCCCGCGTCATGCCCACACCCTGTCGGCTCGCGGAGCACTAGCCTCCTTGCACACCGATGCCGGCCGCTACGAGCAGGCCCTGGCGCTGCACCAGGAGGTGCTGTCGCTGCGCAAGCGTCGTCTGGGGACGGACCACCCCGACACCCAATCGACGCTGGGCAATCTGGCTTTGGTCCTGACCTATATGGGGCGCTATGCGCAGGCACAAGCCGTTTACGACGAACTCCTCCCCAGCCTCCAACGCACCGCTGAAGCGGGCGCATCCCGCGAGGATTACCTCACCACCCTGAACAACCAGGGTCTGCTGTACTACTACCAGGACCAGCAGGCGCTGGCCGAACCCTGCTTCCAAGAGGCCTGGCGGAAGTTGCGTGCCCTGCGCGGTCCGAACCATCCGGAAAACGGCGACAAGATCAACAACCTGGCCAATCTGTATTTCAAGCAGGGGCGGTTAGACGAGGCGATCGCCCTGCATCGCCAGTGCCTGTCCGTCTGGCAGGAGGGCCTGGGCGCTCACAATCCTCGCACCGCCACCAGCTGCAACAACCTGGGCTACATCCTGCTCACGCGCGGCGATCACGCCGGTGCCGAGCCCCTGCTGGATCGCGCGCACGCGGTGTACCTGCAGCGGCTGGGGGACAGGCATCCCAACACGCTGTCCTGCGCCAACAGCCTGGCGATTGTCTACAGCCAAACGGGGCGGACGGCGCAGGCCCTTGAGGCTTTCACCCGCGTCCTGGCCGCTCGCCGCGACGTGCTCGGAGCGGACCATCCGCAGACGCGCAATACCCAGGCGCGACTGGATACGCTGACGAATGCAGGGCCTGCCGCCGGCACCGGGGTTCAGAGAAAAACGTAAGTCTCAACCCGCCGCAGCACGCTGCAGGCGATCCCTCACGCCGGCCCACTCGGGCGTGTCAGGCGGCTGTTCAATCCAGATCGTGTCCGCCCCGATCGCATCGAAGTCACGCAACACCGCAAAAAGCGCGCGCGCGGCGTCACGCGCATCCTGGGGCATGACCCGATGCACACACGCCGAAGGCGGCAGCGAGAGCACCGCACGCGACCACACCGCGAGCGTGCCTGAGGCGCCACCGCCTTCACGACCACGCGCCCACAAAGCCGCCTGCAAATCCGCCGCCGCCATCACCCGCACGGGGGCCTGCGGCGCGTAGTGCGATTCGAGCGTGCCCGAGGCGCGCGGAGCCGCCTCGGCAATTTCATGGGGCAGCCACAGCCGCTCGCCACACGCCGCCTCAATCTGCGCGTGCGTGAGCACACCGGGTCGCAGCAGAACCGGCCGACCGCGCGTGCAATCGACGATGGCCGATTCGATGCCGACCTCACACGCGCCGCCATCGACCACCGTCAATCCATCACCGAACTCAGCGCGCACATGGTCGGCGGTCGTAGGACTCACGCGCCCGAAACGATTGGCACTGGGCCCAGCCACGCCCCACACCGGCGGCACATGCGCCGCGCACGCGCGCAGCAAGGCCAGGGCCACCGGGTGAGAAGGACAACGCAGACCCACCGAGTCCTGACCGCCCGCCGCCGCGGCCGCCATGCCTTCGCGGCGCGGCAGGATGACGGTGAGCGGCCCCGGCCAAAAGGCCTGCATCAAGCGGCGCGCCACCGGTGACACCTCGCGCGCGAAGCGCTCGGCCTCAGGCAGGCCGGTGACATGCACGATCAACGGATGATCGCTAGGCCGGCCCTTGGCCGCGAAGATGCCCGCCACCGCGCGGTCGCTGGCGGCATCCGCGCCCAGGCCATAGACGGTTTCCGTGGGAAAGGCAACCAACTCGCCCGCCGCCAGATGCGCCGCCGCCTGGGCAATCGCGGCGGGGTCGGTGCCGTCCAGGATCACAGCAACTTTCAGAACGGCGCCAGGCCCAGCAAGCCGCAAGCCTTGAGCGCATTCGCACGCACCGTGGCCACATCCGACCCCGTGAAGGTCAGGTGCCCCATCTTGCGACCGGGCCGCGCCTCGGTCTTGCCATACAAGTGCAAATGCGCGCCCGGCAAGGCCAGCACCGCCGCCCAATCGGGCTCGCTCGCCGTCTTTGCGCCCTCGCGAAACCACAGGTCGCCCAGCAGGTTCAACATGATCGCGGGGCTGTGGGGTCGGGGCTGCACCAGCGGCAGGCCGGCCAGCGCCCGCACCTGCAACTCGAATTGCGAGACATCGCAGGCATCCAGGCTCCAGTGCCCGCTGTTATGCGGGCGCGGCGCCATCTCGTTGACCACGAGTGCGCCGTCTTGCAGGATGAAAAACTCGACGCACAACACGCCCACATAGCCCAGGCCCTGGGCGATGGCGCGCGTGGCCTCAATCGCTTGCTGCGCGCGCGCCGGTGGCAGGACGCCCGCATGCACCTCGGTCACCGCCAGGATGCCCTCGCGGTGCAGGTTCAACTGCACGGACAGATGCACCATCTGGCCATCGGCCCCACGCGCCACCACCACCGAGCACTCGGCGGCCAGGGGCAGCATCTTCTCGAGCACGCAGGGCACCTGCCGCAGATCGTCCCAGGCCCGGGCCAGCGCTTCGCGCGTGGCCACACGTACCTGGCCCTTGCCGTCATAGCCCAGACGCGCGGTCTTGAGGATGCCAGGGAGCAGATCGTCGCCCACGGCCGCCAGTTGCCCGGGCGTCTCGATCACCGCATGCGGCGCACAGGGCACGCCGCAGCGGGTGAAATGCGTCTTCTCGCGGGCACGGTCCTGGGCGACGGCCACGGCATCCCCACTAGGCGCCACCGGGCGTGTGGTCGCCAATTGCGCCAGCGCCTGCGCGGGCACGTTCTCGAATTCAGTGGTGATGGCGGCGGACACACGCGCCAGTTCGCTCAGGCCCTGTGCGTCCAGGTAATCGGTGCGGATGTGGGTGTGGCTCACCAGGCCGGCGGGGCTGGCTGCATCGGGGTCCAACACCGCGGTGAAATACCCCATGCGCTGGGCCGCGTGCACGAACATACGAGCGAGCTGTCCGCCGCCCATGACGCCCAGGGTCTGCCCCGGCAAGATCGTTTTGTGGGTCATGCGGCCGGCGGCAGCACCGTGGCCCGGGCGGCATCGGTCTGGCGCTGTCGGAAGGCCTCCAGGCGGGCGCGCAGGGCCGCGTCGTGGGTGGCCAGCATGGCCACGGCAAAGAGCGCCGCGTTGGCTGCGCCCGCGGCACCGATGGCAAAGGTGGCCACCGGCACGCCCTTGGGCATTTGCACGATGCTGTGGAGGGAATCGACGCCCGACAGGTGCTTGCTGGCCACGGGCACCCCGAGCACCGGCACCGGGGTCTTGGCCGCCAGCATGCCGGGCAGGTGGGCCGCCCCGCCCGCGCCGGCGATGATGGCGACCAGGCCCCGACCGGCGGCGGCCTCGGCGTAGGCGAACATGTCATCCGGCATGCGATGGGCCGAGACCACTTTGGCCTCGTGGGTGACACCGAATTCCTGGAGAATCGCCACTGCGTGCTGCAGGGTGTCCCAATCGCTGCCGGACCCCATCACGACGCCAATCTGTATCGTGCTCATGCCTGATCCCAAAAGGTGTGAATTTTAAGTTGCAACCCAAAGCCGCCCCGAATGATCGACGTCACCATCGAAAACTTTGAAACCGAGGTCATTGCGGCCTCCATGGAAATCCCCGTGCTGGTCGATTTCTGGGCGCCCTGGTGCGGGCCCTGCAAGGTGATTGGCCCGCTGCTGGAAAAACTCGAGGTGGCCTATGAAGGCCGCTTCAAGCTGGTGAAGATCGACTCCGACCAGGAGCAGCAACTGGCCGGCGCCTTCCAGATTCGAAGCATCCCCACCTGCATCCTGCTGAAAAACGGCCAGCCGGTCGATGGTTTCATGGGCGCCATGCCCGAGGGCAAGATCCGCGAGTTCCTGGACAAGCATGTGCCCGCCGAGGCTGAAGTGCCCCCCGAGCCTGAGGCGCAAGCGATGCCCCTGGACGACGAGGGCCAACGCGACGCGCTGGCCCAGGCGGTGGCCCAAGACCCCGACAACGACAACGCCCGCTTCGATTACGTCAAGTGGCTGCTGCTGGCGGGTCATCTGGATGAAGCCAAGGTGGCTTTTGCACCCGTGATCGCCAAGGCTGCAGGGGTGCGCCGCCTCGATTCCCTTAAGCGCCTGATGGACGCGATGGACTTCGCGATGGCCCAGGGCAATCCGCAGCAGGCCCTGGCCGGGTTCGATGCGCAAATTGCAGCCAACAAGCGCGATTTCGAAGCCCGTTACGCCCGCGCCCGCCTGCTGGCGGCGCACCTGCAATGGACCGAGGCGATGGACGAACTGCTAGAGATCCTGATGCGAGACAAAGCCTGGAGCGAAGACGCCGCGCGCAAGACCTACATCGCCATCCTGGACATCATGGAGCCGCCCAAACCCAAGGTCGCCGACGGACAGATCCCGCCCGATGATCCGGTGGTGGCGACTTATCGGCGGCGCTTGTCGAGTGTGGTTTTGAGCTGAGGGGACTCGCCCTCAACCCGTCAACCGCTGCAAGGCCTCGCGGTACTTCGCCGCGGTCTTCTGGATCACGTCGTGCGGCAGGCGCGGCGCCGGTGGGGTCTTGTCCCAGGGCTTGCCGTGGATGCGAACCTGCTCGAGCCAATCGCGCACGAACTGCTTGTCGTAGCTGGGCGGATTGTCACCGCGCTTCGCGGCGTCTTCGTAGCCCTCGACCGGCCAGTAGCGTGAGGAATCGGGCGTGAGCACTTCGTCCATCAGCACCAGATGGCCCTGCGGGTCGAGACCGAATTCGAACTTGGTGTCGGCAATGATCAGGCCCTTCTTCAGGGCGATGGCCGCCGCTTCCTTGTAGATCGCGAGGCTGATGTCGCGGATCTGGGCGGCCAGCTCGGGTCCGATCATCTGCACCGTCTGCTCGAAGGTGATGTTCTCGTCGTGCTCGCCCATCGCCGCCTTGGCGGCCGGCGTGTAAATCGGCTCGGGCAAGCGCGCTGCGTTGGTCAGGCCCGGCGGCAGCTTCACACCGCACACCGACTGCGTGTCCTGGTATTCCTTCCAGCCGCTGCCCGCCAGGTAGCCGCGCACCACCGCCTCGACCGGAATGGGCTTGAGGCGCTTGACCAGCATGGAGCGTCCCAACACCTGGGGCACTTCCGCAGAGGTGACCACAGACTCGGGCAACTCGCCCGTGAGATGGTTGGGACACAGGTGCCCCAATTTCCCAAACCAGAACAGCGCCATCTGCGTGAGCAACTCGCCCTTGCCGGGAATGGGCTCGCCCATGATCACGTCGAACGCCGACAGGCGATCGGAGGCGACCATCAGGATGCGGTCGTCGCCGACGGCGTAGTTGTCTCGCACCTTGCCGCGCGCCAAGAGGGGCAGCGAGGTCAGCGACGAGGTGTGCAGGGCGTGGTTCACTGCACGACCTGGGCCAGTTCACCCTGGGCGTACTTCTGGGCCACCACCTGCAGCGAGTGGCTCTTGATCGTGCCAGCCTGACCTTCGCAGCCGAACTCGATATAGCGCTGCTTGCAAATTTGCTTGGCGGCCTCGCGCGCGGGCTTGAGCCACTCACGCGCGTCGAATTTCTCGGGGTTCTCGTGCAGGAACTTGCGCACCGCGCCCGTCATGGCCAGGCGGATGTCGGTGTCGATGTTGATCTTGCGCACGCCAAACTGGATCGCATGCTGGATTTCTTCGACCGGCACGCCGTAGGTTTCTTTCATCTGCCCGCCGTACTGGCGGATGATGGCCAGGAGCTCCTGCGGCACGCTGGACGAACCATGCATCACCAGGTGGGTGTTGGGAATGCGGCGGTTGATTTCCTTGATGCGGTCGATCGCCAGGATGTCGCCTGTGGGCTTGCGGGTGAACTTGTAGGCGCCGTGGCTGGTGCCAATCGCAATGGCCAGGGCATCGAGCTGGGTCTTCTTGACGAAATCGGCGGCCTGCTCGGGGTCGGTCAGCAGCTGCTCGCGGGTCATGGTGGCGTCGGTGCCGTGGCCGTCTTCCTTGTCGCCCTTCATGGTCTCCAGGCTGCCCAGGCAACCGAGCTCGCCTTCGACGGTGACGCCCAGTTTGTGGGCCATGTCGACCACCTTGCGCGTGACCTCGACGTTGTAGTCGTAGCTGGCGATCGTTTTGCCGTCAGCCTCGAGCGAGCCATCCATCATCACCGAGGAGAAGCCCAGATCGATCGCGCCTTTGCAGACATCGGGGTTCTGACCGTGGTCCTGGTGCATGACCAACGGGATGCTGGGATAGGCCTCGATGGCCGCTGCGATCAGGTGCTTGATGAAGGACTCGCCGGCGTATTTACGCGCCCCGGCGCTAGCCTGCAGGATCACCGGCGCGCCGGTCTCCTTGGCGGCTTCCATCACGGCCTGGACCTGCTCGAGGTTGTTGACGTTAAAGGCGGGAATGCCATAGCCGTTGGCCGCGGCATGGTCCAGCAGTTCGCGCATGGAAACGAGAGGCATGGTGCAGGTCCGAAAGGGAGGTTGGGAGAGAAAGGGCGCGACCGCAAAAGCCGACCCGAAGCGGCTCGAATTTTAGCCGGGGCGCACCCCCCAAACGGGACGGTCGACCGCCCCG
>Ga0315901_10001401_pt1 | contig 35028 bp, 50 predicted proteins | sample LakEriMetagenome_10_FD_203761 | JGI IMG/M metagenome (GOLD analysis project Ga0315901, IMG submission 203761) | Freshwater fungal communities from buoy surface, Lake Erie, Ohio, United States - Buoy 2 MA116 | ecosystem: Environmental > Aquatic > Freshwater > Lake | place: USA: Lake Erie, Ohio...
GCTGGCCCCCTCAGCCCTGGCCTCTTGTAAGCGGACGCATGGAATTGAACTTTCGGACGCATGGAGTTGAACTCCGGCGGGCCGGTTCGGGCGTCTTAGGTGGCCTGTGGATAAGTCCTGTGGATAACTCCCGCGCTTGAGCGGGGATCGAGCGGGGTTTGATGGGGGGTTAAAGGCCCTGCGCAGGGTCTCCGAGCACGCCTGCGCGTTGGGCATCGCGGACGCCCAGAATCGCCTCTTCCAGATCAGCCGGCGACGGCACCTCGGCAAAGCGCACGGGCCAGCCGTGGAACGCCAGGTCGTTGGCGACCATCTCGCTGCAAATGATGCCGCCGGCGTTCCGGGTGCTCTTGCCCACCAGGTGGTACAGCGGCCGCAGGGCAAACAGGATGTAGTCGAGCACGCCGTAGCGCTCAACGGCGGTGTCCAGCATCAGGTCCAAGTATTCCGCGGTGATCGGCACCGGGGTGGGCACCACGATCACCCGGCCGGGCGGGTACAGGGGCCACAGGCGGCGGCGTCTCAGCAGGGACATGTCCCAAAACTTGACGCCGTCAGTGAAGCCGATGTGGTAGCAGCAGCTGCCCGTGAAGAACTTGGTGAGCGTGCTGCTGGGTTGCTTGCCGTAGATGAACGCGACCTTCATGGTGGCTTACCCCTGAAAGGTGGGCGGCCAGCCGCCGCTGAAGTTGTAGGTGTCCGGGTTCGCGCTGGCCAGCATGGCGGCGCGGTGGGCCTCGGCGGCGGTGTAGATGGCGATGTCCGAGGCTGCCGCGGCCGCGAAGATCTGCCCGGCCAGCGCTGGGGTCATGGTCACCATCTCGCCCGTCATCGTCTTCCACTGCACGCCGGGCGGCATGTTGGGGCCCATGATGACCAGGCCGAGCTGCTGCGTGCGGCTGAAGGTGTCGCTGTGGAACCAGTGGCCGTTGACCTGGTAGCCGGCCAGTTGCGTGCGCCGGTCTCGCTCGGTCTTGATGCGCTCCCAGGCGCTTTCCTGGCGGGTGGACAGGGGCGGCACGGGCGCGTCTTGCAACTGCGGATGGCCGTGCTCGTCGGCGACGATGCGCCGGCCTTGGCTTTGGCCCAGCAGCAGGTCGGCGTGCCGTTCGTCGGTGATCTCGACGCAATCAGCCGGTACGGCTGCGCCATGAATCTCAGTGGCGTAAAACCCGCCCGTTTGTGACGAATAAAGCATGCTGTTTCCTTAAACGCCGATGGCGATCCAACCGATCGAATCCGGTGCGAACGATGCGCCACCCGCCGCCGTCGATGACACGTTGATCTGTGACGCTGAGATCACCTGAGCCCGGGCGCTGTTGCCCGTTGTCGGCCCCATCGTCACAGCGACGACCACAAACCCCGTGCTTGTGAAACTGATCGGCAGGGTCACGGTGACGCCGGCTGACGAAATGGATCCTTGGTTGTTGCCCCACTGGACGATCAACCCGGACGGCAGCCGCTGCCAGCCGCTTGTTGAGAGCGACCGCGCAAACGCCCCGTTCACCACCCGCCACACCCCAGACGCCCCCGCGGCACCGTTGCCGCGCAGGTGCAGTTCCTCGCTCACCCGCAGGCTCAGGCTGGTGGCGCCGCTGGCGCCGTTGAATATGGTGTTGGACCCTGCCCTGTTGATGGTCACCGCGTTGGCGCTGGTGTCCGTGCGGAAGAAGCGCAGGGGCAGCGGCCGGCCGTTGGCTGCGTCGGTGGCCGGCAGGTTGATGGTGACCGCGCCGCCGGTGGCGTCCACGTACACGTCGCCGGCGTCGTCGGCCGTCAGGTTGGTGGTGCCGGCCGCGATGCTGCGCACGTTGCCGCCGTACATGCGGCGGATGGCGTCGCGCACCTGCGTCAGGGTGGCCGCGCTGGGCACCAGGCCGCCGTCGCGCAGGATGTTGATCAGCTCTTGCTGCACACCGTCGCACCAGCCCGGCTGCAGCGCGGTGGCCAGGCTGACGCCCGGCACGCCGGCCTGAAAGCCGTGAAGGCCTGAGCCAAACTTGTCGATCTGTCGGTTCGATGACTGGATGACGTCCATAAGGTACTCCTGGGCTCGCGGTCAGCTTGCGTAGCCAAACATGACAAGGGTGTGGGCCGGCTTGCGGCGGTTGATCACGCACTCCAGCTGCGTGTTGCCAAACACGCGCAGCGGTGCGTCGCTGGCGCCTTCGCAGGTGGCCTCAGTAATGGAGGTGGCCTGCGCCAGGTTCATGCGCCACACACCGATCCACTCAAAGCCCAGCACGGGCGAGTCGCACGGGTGCGCGCACGTGGTCGGGCCGAACTCTTCGATGGTGGCGCCCGCGTAGCCGATGGTGGCGGCCAGGGCGATCATGAAGCCGCGGCTCAGATCGCCACGGCCGGCGATGCGCTGGCGCAGCGCGGTGCGGCGCTGCTCCAGCGTCTGCGACACGCCGCCGCTGCAACTGTCGGGCAGCGCGTAGTTGCGCTCCCAGTCCTCCAGCCCCACCACCGCGCGGTCAGGCTGCTGCTCGCGCAGCACCGTCTGCGCACCGCTTTCCGCTGAGGTCAGCACGGCCGCGATGGCACCGGCCTCGCGACGCACACCCAGCCCGCGCACGTCGTAAGCGACGGGCGGCAGCAGCGCGGGAATGGCGTCGACGATGTCCACGATGTCGGCTCAGGTGTCAGGTCAGAGTGATGGCGCCGAGGGTGATCAGCTCCAGCGCCGTGGGGCTGACCGAGCATGCAACGTTCGCGGCGGGTGCAGTGAGCGTGACGTCGGTCACGCCCGGTGCGGAAAGCAGGGCGCGGATCAGGCGGTTGCGCACCAACTGGTCGCCGGGGCCCAGCGCGGCGAACTCTGCGGTGATGGCCGCCGTCACCGTGGCGTTCACGCTGGCCAGCGTGGTGCCGGCAGTCAGCGTCAGGGCGGCCGTCACCGGCTGCACCACGGCCGTGGGCGCCAGCGCCTGCACGCCCGTGCCCGGCAGCATGCCCACCGGCCGGCGCTGGTCCAGCACCGCCTGCACCGATGCCAACAGGGGCGCGCCTGGCAGGCCGGTGGAAGGCATGGGCACCACGTCCACCGTGCCCGTGCCGCGCCGGGCCGGGAACACGAAGGCGCGGGCCACGCCGGGCACCGTCAGCGCCCAGCGCTGGTAGTCCGCAGCGTTGCCGCCCTGCGCGGGCTCACGCAGCTCCAGCAGCAGCCGCTGCAGCAGCGCCGAGTCGGCCTCCACGTCAGAACCGCCCGTCATCGTCAGCACCGTGGCCGCCACCGTCAGGCCGGCCGGTGGCGTGTTGAGGGTGACAGGCGTGTTGGCGCTGAGGTTGCCTGCGGCGCCCGCCACGCTGGCCACGCAGGTGAGATCCACGGTGCCGCCTGCGCCCACCACGCCGGCCGCCGTGGTCTGGTACTGCGCGCCCTGCGCAGTGACGAACGTCTGCCCGCTGGCCACGGCCGTGCCCACCACGCCGCTGATGCGCACCGTGCCGCCGGCGGCCGCCGCAGGCCGGCGGGTCACGCCGCGCAGGTTGGCCATGCGCTCCATGCTGTCCACGTCGGCCAGGTCAGGGAAGCCCTGCCGGAACACCCACGCCTGGTGACTCAGCAGGCTTTCGCCGATGGCCGCCACCGCGCAGGCGCGCACAAAGTGGTCGCTGTCCGGGCCGGTGGCCGCGGCCGGGTTCTGGTTGCGCACGGCCTGCAGATAGGCATCGCGCAACTGGGCGAATGAAGGCACTTCGTAGGGCATGGGAACAGGCTTTCCAAACAGGCTTCTCAGGTTGTTGTCAGGCCACCCGCACCGGCACCCTGAACACCACAGGCGCACCGCCTGCGGGCGTCACGGTCACGGCCAGCAGCAGGCGCCCGGCGCCGCTGGCGTCGCTGCCGATGTCCACGGCCACGTCGATGTCGCTGCAGCGTCCGTCTGTCAGCAGCGGCTGCAGCGCCTGCAGCGCGTACTGGCGCGCCAGGGCCTGCGTGCGCGGCGTGGCCTTCTCGCGCTGCAGCTCGTGCAGGCGCGAGCCCAGGGCCGGCTCAGCCCACCAGGTGCCCAGCGGCGTCTGCAGCCGCAGGTACACCGCATTGCCAATGCCCGGCGCGGGGTCGCGCGTCAGGTCGCCGGGCGCCGTGGCGCTGGCGGCATAGTCCGCCGTCAGGGGGTTGATCCACGCGTCCATCAGGTCGGGCCTCCGGTGTTGCCGCCACCGGGCTGCACACCCGAATGCACGTGCGCCTGCAAGGTCACGCCCGCGCCCGTCACGCCGCCGCTGAAGGTGGCCGCGCCGGTGCCCGTGCTGGTGCCCGTCACCGAGAGGTTGCCCGCAATCTGCACGTTGCCCGCCACCTGCACGTTGCCGCTGAAGGTGGCCAAGGGCGCCTGCACGTTCACCTGGCTTGCCGCCTGAATCAGGATGCTGCGGTCCTGGCGCAGGTGCACGCGGTCGCCCCACTGGCTATAAATGACGGTTTCGCCGGCCGCGCCCAGCTGGATGCGCACGCTGCCCAGTTCGCTGGCAATCACCACAGACTGCGCAGTGCGGCCACCCACGGGCACCACGATGACATCCGCGCCCTCGGGGATGGCCGAAGAAAAGCCGAAGTGCTGCATCACCTCTGCGTCGGCCAGCTCTTCGCCGGCCAGGCCGCCAAAGCGCGCACGCTGCACCTGGGTGGTCCGTGTGATGCCGCGCATCACGCCACGGAAGGCCGTGCGCACGCCGCGCAGGCCACGGTCCACCTCGCGGCGGATGTCATCCAGCGTGCTCATGGCGCCCCCCGCGTCAGGTCGATCACGCCGCCCGGCACACTGTTCTTGCCGCGGCGGTGGCGGCGCGTGCTGGGGTGTGCCTGCGGCACCCAGGCGCCGTCTTCCTTCAGCGTCAGTTGCGTCACCTGGCCCACGCCCTCGCCGCCCATGAAAGTGCGGCCCAGCAGGAAGAAGGTGCCGGAGATCTGGTGCGGGTCGCTCACCAGCTCCACGCGCTGGCCAGGCGTCCACAGTTGCCCCGCGCCAGGCTGCCCGGCCGGCACGCGGTGCCCTTGCACCAGCGCCTGCAGCGTGTAGCCCTGCACCCGCCCATCGCTGATGGCCTTGATGGCGCGTGCCCGCGCGATGTTCACGCTGGTGGCCTCGTGGTCCACCAGCACGCGCGGCCGGTACACCGGCACACCCGTGTCCTGCACCTGCGCCTGGATGCCGGCGCGGGCGTTGCGCTCGGCCGCACCGCTGCCGCTGGCCGCCGCCTGGCCCAGCACCGTCACATGGCTGTAGCGCGGCACCAGGCTGCGCGTCTCCGCCAGGCGCAGCAGGTTGTTCTGCGCGGCCGGCGTGCCGGTGCGCATCTGCAGCAGGCACACCGCCGGCACGTCATAGCGCGGCCCGCCCACCACCAGCGTGCCGTCCGGCTCGAACCAGGCCCACAGCCCATTGGCCTCCGCCGCGCGGCGCAGGGCGTCCCAGGCGCTGTCGCCGGGCTCGGTGCTCACCTTCTCGCGCGGCAGCGTGGTGTCGGCCTCGATGCGGATGCTGGTGATGCCCAGCGGCCGCACGATGCGCGCAATCACCTCGTCCAGGTTCAGGTTCAGGCCACTGGTGATGGGCGCGCTGCAGTCCAGCAGCACCGCGGCCTGGTCACGCCCGCTCAGGTGCAGGCGCATGGCGCCCTCGCTCACGTCTACCGTGCGCTCGTCCAGCACGCCGGTCAGGGCCACGTCGCCGCCCAGCGTCACGCGCACCGCAGCGCCAGGCGTCACCTCGGCGGGCACGCTCAGGCCGCTGGTGGACAGCGAGACAGACCACGCGTCGGCCGGCGTCATCAGGTTGCTGTCGATCTCGTAGCGCGTCCAGCGGCTCTGCACCTGGCCGCGGATGGAGATCTCCACCGCATCACGCTGCGGCGCGCCCTGCGGCTCAGCCACGGTACACCTCCAGCGGGTCACCCGCGTCCAGCAGCACCTTGCGGCCCAGGCGGTTCACCAACGCCAGCTCGTCGGCGCGGGCCGCGTCGTTGTACAGCAGGTGGGCCAGCAGCCGGGCCGGGCCGCCGGCCGGTGCGGGCTGCAGCACCAGTTGCGGGCGCGTGGCAATCAGCGCCCGCGCGGTTTCCTGCAGCGCGTCAGCCGTCTGGCGCAGGCCGTCAATGGTGCGGCCCTCCCATTCGGCCGGCAGCGCGTTGCGGGTGCCGTCCATCGCCAACTGCAGCGCCGTGCGCGCCTGGCCGGTCAGCGCCTCGATCTGCGCCCTCGTCAGGTCTGTGGTGTCCGCCTGGCTGGCCAGCACGGTGGCCGCCAGCTCCGCCATGCCGGTGGCCATGTGGATGCGCGTGTGGGCCTGCAGCACGGCCGCGTCGCCCGCCATGTCGGCGTCCACCAGCGCGGCCTGCGGCGTCAGCACGGCCAGGGCCGGGTCCATCAGGCGCGCACCGCGTGTCCAGTCGCCCCACAGGGTGGAACTGGCAGGTACCGACACGGCCACCGCGCCATAGGCCGGGTTACGCCCGCCCAGGGGCAGGCCCTGAAAAGCCCGGTCCACGATGGCCCGCAGGTCTGCCACATAGGCCCGGGGGTACAGCAGCGGGTCCAGGTCTGACAACAGCGCCCGCAGGCCCGTGGTGTTCAGCAAGCCGGTCAGCGCCGTGCGCGCCTGCGTCACCAGATCGCGCAGCACGGTGATGCGCGGGAAGGCCAGCGTGGGCACCGCCTGCACCCGGCGCACCACGGCCTCATCAGCGGGCACCCGGGCGGCAGCGGCCGCGCTGGCCACCGCGTCGGCACGGCTGGTGAAGGTGCGCTGCGCAAAGGTCTGGTCAAAGCCCGCGCCCGCATCCTCCACGAAGTTGACGGTGACCTCGGCGCCGTCCACCAGGTCGGCCTGGTGCTCCTCGGCCCAGTCAAAGGCCACCACGCGCAACTTGCCCCAGATGGGGTGCACCAGCTCGCCCGCGCCGGGGGCTTCCAAGGCCGTCAGAAAGTCCTTCAAACGGCTTTCGTAGTCGGCCCCGAAGAAGACGGCACGCACCCCGATGCGCCGCGCCAGCAGGCCCAGATCGTCCACCGCCGCGCCGTTGCGAAACGGCACCTGGTGCACCGCCACCGAGCGCGAGCCTTGCTGCGCCACGCGCTCCACCTCGAAGCGCACGCCCCGAAAAGATGCCGGCTGGAAGGTCTCGGCCCAGGCCATCAGTTCCTCCGGGCGTCCATCGTGTTGCGGCGGTTCACCGCGTCCTGGATCTGCTGGCCGTCCAGGTAAACGTTCACGGACACCTCGGGGTTGCGGCCACCACCGGCCGGGGTGCCCAGCAGCGACGGCTGCTCCGCCGGGTTGCCCTTCGCAGCAGAGTTCCCGCCCGTGTACCAGCCGCCTGTGGCGCTCAGGGCGCTGCGATCAATCATCTCAGCCAGCCGGGCGTCGCGTGTGGCGATGCGCTCCTGTACGCCCTGCACGTCGGCGCGGCTGCCCAGTCGCGCCTCCAGCTGGGCCAGGTTGGCCTTCAGGGCCGCAATCTCGGCCTGGTACCGGCTGGCGCCTGCGGGGTCCAGCGTGCTCAGCTCGGTCAGCTCGGCCAGGCGGGCTTTGCGGGCAGCGATGCGGCTTTGCAAGCCCTGCGCCGAGTTGGCCTGCTCTGACAGCGCCACGCCGGCACCCAGCACCAGGGCGGGCACTGCCGCCGCCACTACAGCAGGCAAGGCGGCAGCGGCAAGGCCGGGCAGCGTCTTGCCAGCCGGCCCCGGGGTGCCGCCTGGCGGTGATGGCGTGCCCGGCATTCCCGGCGTGCCCGGCACAGTGGGCGGGCTGCCCCCGGGAAAGCGGCGGGCCAAAGACCCGAGCACGACCAGCGCCCCGGTGGCTGCGGTGGCACCAGCAGCAAGCGCATACATGGCGAACTTGGCAAGCTCCATCGCCTGCGCCAGCAACGGGTATTCCTCTCTCAGCGATGTCGTCGTGTCGGCCAACTTACCCAAGGCCTCGTTCACGCCCTTCAGCGCGTCGCCCTGGGTGAAGAGCTTCATCTCCCCGGACCGCTGCGTCTGAAAAAAGGGCATCTGCTCCAGCAGCGCCATGTTGCTGTCGTTCGCACCCCGCGCGCCGGCCAGGCGCTGCTGCACGCTGTCCATGTACTGGCCGTTGTTCATGATCGCGATCAGCGCCATCAGCGCCTGGCGGTCCTGGACGATCTTGCCGATGGCCGAGCCTTGCAGGATGGCCGCCTGCGATTCCAGCGCCGCCTTGCGCTCGCCATCGGAGCCTGCGGTCTGCGCCGCGCGGCGGGCCGCCACAAAGCGGGGGTCACCCCCCGCAATCTGGCTGGCCAGGTTGGTGAACGCACTCAAGCTGTCCACACCGCGCGCACGGGCCGCGGCAAGAGAGCCCGCCAGGTCAACGCCCAGCTTCTTGGCGTCGGCGGCCGTGTCCTGGCTGTTGATCTTGCCCAGCAGATTGACCAGGTTGTTGCCGGCCTCGTCGCGCGTGCCGGCGGTGATCACGCTGGCCTGGGTGGCCGCCAGCAGGCGGTCAATGTCGCGCGGCCCGCGCATGCCGGACTGGCCTGCGATTGCCAGAATCTGGGGCAGCCACTTGGCCATGTCACGCAGCTCGAAGCCGCCGGCCTGGCCAGCGGCCAGCGCCTTGTCCAGCAGCAGGGGGATGTCCGCCTCGCTGAAGCCGTTCTGCAGCGCCCGCACCACGATGGAAGCCATCTGCTCGGCGCTGGCGCCGGCACCGGTGGCCGCGCGCTGGATCATCGGCAGCATCCGCGTGGCAGCACCAACCTCCACCGTGCCGCTGCCGATCATGCTGTTCAGGGCCGCAAGCGCATCGTCGCGGCTGCCCCCACCGGCCTGCACAGACTGGCGCACCGCGGCGTCCAGCGCGCCCATGCCGGCGCGCCTGGCGTCCACGCTCTGGCCGGCATAGGCCGTGTTGGCTGCGCTGGCCAGGGCGTACTCATAGCTGCGTGCCGCGCCCAGTGCCGGCGCGGTCGAGGACCGCACTGCGGCCACAGCGCCGGCTACAGCGGCCGCTGCGGTGACGGCCCGAATGGTGTTCCCCGCCGCAGACCACGCGGCCTGCAGCCGGCCCGCCAGCTGCGTGGCGCGCTCGGTGTCACGGCCCAGCTTCTCGGCCTGCTTGGCGGCCTCTTGCGGGCCGCGCATGCCGGCCATCTGCTGGTCGGCCTGGCGGCTGGCCTGGGTCACGCCCTGCACCGTGCGCTCCAGGTTCTTGAAGTCCTTCTCGATCTCGTCCAGGCTGCGGCGCAGCGGGGCCACCAGCCGGTCTTGCAGGCTGGTGATCAGGGCAACGCGCATGTCCTGGCTCACTTGGCGGCTCCTGCGCGCCGCGGGCGGCGCTTGATGATGTAACGGGTGGTGGTGCCGGTGGGCGGCGCGTCAGCGCCCCGGCTTGAGGTGCGCGGCGCCAGTTGCTCCAGCATCACCAGGCACTCGGCCACGCCCAGTTGCGCGGTCTCGGTCCACGTCAGGCCGGCGCGGCACAGGGCAAGGCGGGCTTGTGTCCATTGGGCGTGGCCGCGAGCGCGGCCCGCCGCTTTCCCTCAAGCTCAGCCGCCGCCGCCTCCAGCCGGTTGAAGTCACTCGGGTGCATGCCGGTGATCAGCTCCAGCGGCACCGGGGCCGGCAGCGTGCCCAGCCGGGTGAGCTGGCGCGCCAGGATGGCCGCGCTCAGCGCAATGGCGTTGGTGGTGCCCACCTGGTCCACGGCGTCGATGTTGTCCTGCACGGTGGGCGCGCGCAGGGTGAAGCTGCGGTGCCACGTGCCCTCCACCTCCACGCCCTGCTCCAGCTCGCCGCTCAAGGTCAGGTCCTTCATGGCGGCTTACTCGACGATCTTGGTGGCGGCGGTCAACTGGATGTCGATGCGCGCCTCGTTGTCCACGTTGTAGCTCTCGCCCACCTGCGTGGCGAAGCAGTCTGCATAGCTGGTGCGCCGGCCACCGGCCAGGGGCGTGATGCTGAGCTTGGCACCCTGGATGTTGGCCCAGTCCACAGGCGTGCCCGTGGCAGGCACCAGGGCCGTCACGCGCAGGTCGTACTGGCCCAGCGTGCGCGCAAAGCCGGTGATGCGGCCGGTGCGGTTCATGGTCCTGGCCGCACGGCGGCCGGTCTGGTCTGTGACGTCCAGCCCGGTCACCTCGATCTCGCGCCCGTCCACCTCCAGGATGGCGACGCCAACAAATTCAGTGAGCATGAAAAGGTCCTTCCAGCGGGCTTACAAGCCCAGGGGTGAGAGGCCCGCAGTCGCGGGGTGTGGGGGGCGTGGGGATGGGCTGGGGCCGTTCACAGCAGCAAGTCGATGCGGCCGGCCAGCACGTGCAGGCCGTTGACCACGTCCACCGGGATGCGCACGTTCAGACGGTTCGGGTCCACCGTGGCGCGCTCCACCACCAGTGCGGGCTTGTTGGCGTTCACGGCCTCAACGATCTCCAGCTCTTCCAGCTTCACCAGCACGTCCAGCACCTCGCTGCGCACCCGCGCTGCCGTGCGCTCGCTCAGCTTCTCGCGGGGGAAGCGCAGCGTCACGCGCTCGCGCACCGCGCGGCGCACATAGTCCAGCGTGCGCACCGTGGTCAGGTCCAGGTAGCTGATGTCCGCCACGCCCAGCGGGTTCAGCGTGTAGGTGGTGATGGCGCGCACCACACCCACCTGCTCGCCCGGCTGCACCTCCAGCGGGGTGATGCCGTTGGCCAGCGCCGTCTCCTGCTCGGTGCGCGTCATGCGGCTGGCAATGGGCGGGGCCTGCACGCTGGTGAGCACCAGGGTGTTCAGGGGCCGGGCGGGGTCTTCCTCCGCCGCGATCAGGGCCGCATAGGCGGCGGCCACTTCCTCGGCCGGGGTGAAGCTGCCGGGCAGCAGCGCACCGGTCAGGCGCTCGCTGTTCAGGGCCGCGGCCAAGGTGGTGGCGGCCGACAGCGTGCCGGTCAGGCCGAACACGCCAATGGCGCTGCGCTGCTCCATCGGCCCGCTCACAAAGTTCAGGTGCGTGCGCAGGGCCTGCAACTGGGTGCTGGCCTGGTACGGCACCACGATGATCTCGTGCCCACCGCTTTGCACCGCGGCCAGGGCGGTGGTGATGTCGGGGTCTGTGGCACCGCTGGCGAAGGCGGTGACCACCGCCGTCACGCTGGCGGCCGTGGGCGTGGCACTGGCCCGCAGCGAGTTGCCCACGGTGCCCAGGTTGCGCGCCGTCAGCGTCACCACGCCGGCCGCGCTGGCGGCCGAGAAGGGCAGATCGGGGCGGGCGGCCACCGCGGCCACCACGGCCGTGGCAATGGCGGTGGGCGTGTCACCCAGGGCCACAGGCAACTGCACCAGCGTGCCGGCCAGGTTCAGGTCCAGCACGCCGGCACCCGTGGCCGTGCCGGTGATGGTGATGGTGGCGGTGGCCGCGGTGCCCGCCGCATCGGCCACCGGGCACACGAACAGGCGGGCATAGGGGTTGGTCTGCAGCACGTCCACCACCATGCGGTGGCACTGGCTGCCGCGCCCGAACTGCAGGGCCGCCGTCTCGGCGTCGAAGATCTGCAGCACCGTGTTCACAGGCGCCGGGCCTGCGGCCATCTTCTGCGCAATGATGAGGATGCGCGCCGCCGCACTGGGCAGCGTGCGCACGGCCAGGCTGTTGTTGAACTCGAAGTAGCGGCCCGGCTTGCGGATGCTGTTCGGGATCTGATTGAAGCTGATGTTGGGGCTGGTCATGGTCGGGCCGTCCTTGGGTCAGTGGATCCAGGTGATGGGGGGCGATGGGGGGCGGAAGACGCTCAGCCCTTGGCGCCGCTCTTCGCGCCGGCCGCCGGCGCTGCGGCAGGCGCCGGCAAAGGGCGGGGCTGCACCTCCACCAGGTCGCCGTCCGCCAGGCGGCGGATGTAGTAGCCGGTGGGCGCAATCTCCACCGGCTCTTCGCCGATGTAGGTGCGGGGGTCTTCTTCGCGGGGCACTTGCAGGCCGGTTGCTGCCTTCACCAACATGGGGGGTCCTTTCGTGCTGTCTCAGGGGGCCACCAGGGTGGTGACCTGGTCGCTGGCGTCAGATTCGTCGTCGCCGGGCTTGAGCAAGTAGCTCAGGCCCACGGTGATGAGGTCGCCGGCCGGGGCCAGGGCGGGGTCGGGGTAGATCTCGGTCCACGCGGTGGCGAACTGCTGCGCCATCACCGTGATGGCGTCGCGGTTGACCAGGCTCTTGGCCACGCTGCGGATGGCGCCCGGCGCCAGCGGCTCAATCTGCAGGCCCAGCGTGGCGTTCACCAGGGCGAGCTTGTTGTCTTCCAGCAGCTGGTACACGCCCACGTCCTGGCCGCGGCTGTCGTCGGCCTGGCGGGCGCGGTCTTGCACCAGGTTGCGCTGGGCCACCAGCACCTCAAAGGTGCCCTGGTAGCGCCAGGTGCGCGGGCCCACGCGGGTGGGCCGGGCGCCGTCAAACGTCACCCACACGGCCGGCAGCGAACGGATCCAGCCGAACGTCTCATCGTCCAACTGGGCGCCGTAGCTCTCCACCAGCGGGGTGTAGCTGCGGGTCACCGCGCGCAGGCGGTTGACCAGGCCCTGCTCTATCAGCGTCACCGGGCTGCTCACAGCATGCCCTCCAGTGCGCCAAAGGTGCGCGCAGGCGTGCGCACGGCGCTGGCCCCGCCCACGGCGGCCGGGTTGCCGGCGCTGGCCAGCTGCAGGTTGCCCGCGGCAATCTGCACCCGGCCCTCGGCAGCGGCCTGCAGCCAGGCGGTGGCGTCCTTGAAGCGGGCGCGAATGCCCTCGGTCTCCATCACCTCGGTGCCGGTCATGCGGTAGCGGGCGATGTCGATGCACGCGGTGCGCAGCTCCACGGGGGTGGTGCTGAGCACCACGCCGGCCCGGCTGGCCAGCGGCAGCGCGTAGCGGCGGCCCAGGTAGCCGTCCATCTCCGCGCTGGCGTCGTCCAGGGCGCGCTGCAGGGCTGCGGTGTCCGGCGTGCCCACGCCCGCGCGATCGCTCAGCGCCGTGGCCTCACGGGCGCCAAGGCGGTCAATCATCTGCTGGACGGTGGCGTAGGGCATCGCGGCTCAGGGCGCTGCAGGGGTGGGCTCAGGTGGGCTCAGGTGGGCTCAGGCCGGCTTCTGCGGCTGTGCAGGCGGCTCTGCAGCCGGCTGTGCAGCTGGCTTGATGGCGCCCGCCTCCAGCAACTGCTTGGCATCGGCCTCAGACAGCTCCAAGGTGGCGCCGGGCTCGTGCCGCTCGCCGTCGTACTCAACGGCGTAGACGGCGATGTAGGCCTCCACCGCAACGTCGGCGGTGGAGGTGTTGGTCTTGGTTCTGGCCATGAAGTACCTCTGAAGTTGATGGGCGATCAGGCGATGGCGGTCTGGAACAGGTAGCCGCACTCGGCAGCGGCGATCACTTCCTTGACCGTCTCGCCCACGCGCACCAGCTCGCCGCCACGCAGGCCCCGCTTGGGCTCGGGGATGCTGCCGGCGATGTAGTTGCCGAACTGCGCAGTCCAGCCCCAGCTCGGCTGGCCGATCTGGGCCGCCGTCTGGCTGCTGTAGATCAGGGCAGCGCTCTTGCCCCAAGCGCGGTTGTAGGCGGCGGGCTGGCCCCGGCGGGCGGTGTTGACCCACGCCTCGCCGATCAGGATCTCTTCCAGCTCCAGCGCCTCGGCCGCCATCTGCAGGCTGACCACGCCGCGGTTCTGCGCGGTCTTGTAAACCGCCTGCACCATTGACGGGTGCTGGCGCAGCACCGTCCACACCTGGCGGCCCAGCACCAGCTTGTTGGGCCGCACCAGCAGCGAGTCCGCCGCCACCAGGATCGCGTTGACGGGGTTGCTGTTCACGAAATCGTCCCAGCGGCTGGTGCCGGCCAGGGCCACGGTGTTGGTGCCGTAGTTGGCAGCAGCGAACGTCGTGTTCGCCACGCGGATCTCGCGGTCCAGCTGGATCAGCGAGGTCAGCATCATCACGCTCAGGTCACGCGGGTGGATGGGCCCGCCGGAGGGCGGCTTGTCCATGTTCTCGAAGTTTTCGATCCCGTCGTTCGACACCAGATCGTCCAGGCCGAAGTCGACGCACTGGTCGCTCACTTCAGTGCCGCCGAAGTCCACCATGTTGGGCTCGCTCTTGATGCCCACCATCGTGTTGGGCACCGTGAACCCCTGGGCGGTGCCGTAGCGGGTCCACTTGAACGCCTTGGTGGCCACCGGCACCCGGGGCATGACGCGGTCGGCAATCAGGCGTGACTCGGGGTTGCGGAACGCAATCGCCACCGCTGACAGGGTGGGATTGATCGGAAAGGATTGAACTGCCATGTTGCTGAGTCCTCAGGGTGGGGGGGGGGTTAGAACACGTGCGGGATGATGAGCACCTGCACCAGGTCGCCAGCGGCGACCGCGGCCTCCTGGGAGATGCCGACCACGCGCTGGCCAGCCGTGTTGGCCAGCACTGCACGCCCGTTGGCGTCTGACGTGAGAGGATCACTTGCGGCAAAGGCGCCGCCCGCCTCCACCAGGTGCATACCTGCGTGGCAGACCTCCACGCGCTCACCGGTCAGCGGACCCACGTCCCAGCTCACGCCGAAAGACTTGCCAGAGGCCGCAGCGGCTTGCTGCACGGTGCCGGCAGCGGCACCCGGAACCACGATGCGGTAGGGCGCAATGGCGGCCGCCGCGACGTATTGCTTGTACAGAGGGGATGACATGCTTCAGGCTCCTTCCTGGATGCGGGCCACGGCCTCGGCCGCGGTGATGGTGATGCCCCGGGTGGCTTCATCGGCCACCAGGGCGGCAGCCTTGTGTCCCAGCGCGACGGGGTCGATCTCGCGGGTGCCGCCGTTGCGGGCGTGCTCGCCAAAGCTCACGGTGGCCGGCATGGCCAGCAGTTGCGTGCGCAGCACGCTGGCCAGCGGCTGGGCGGCATCGCCTTCCCCGAAGCTCACCACGCTGTCACCAGCGGGCGTCTCCAGGTGCACCAGGGTGGCCACCAGCACATCGCGTGCGCCGGCGGGCCAGCGGGCTTCGCCGATCAGCTTGTCGGCAAAGCTGGCGCACTCCGCCTGGCGCGCCTGCGCCTGGCGCTGCGCCTCGGCGCCGCGCAGCGCCTGCAGCTCGGCCTCGGCCCTGTCGGCGCGGGCTTTTTCGGCCGCCAAAGCGGCCTGGGTTTCAGCACTCACGGATGATGTCCTTTCAGCGTGGTTGGAACGGGATTCGATCGGGGTGTGAAGTTCCTCAGACACGTCTGGGGCCCGATCTGCAAACGATGCGCCCTGCATGCCAGGCCGGCGCTCCTCGGCCTCTTCCTGGCTGGCCGCGGCAGCCGTGTCGCTCAGGCCGTCCAGTTCCCACTGGGGCAGCACGGCGTCGGCCTTCTCCAGGCCGTCACGCTCCACCAGCCAATCGCGCAGGCGGCGCAGCAGCCGGGTGACCGAACTGCCGAAGTAGCCGGACAGTTCGCCGAAGCTCACCGCATCCAGCTCCACGGTGGCCAGCTCTTGGCCTTCGGCAAAGCTGACGGCCGGCAGGCCTTTGATGGCGGGCGGGTTGGCGCCCAGGAAACCGATGTGGGCCAGGTGCCACTTGCCCGGTGTGGGGTTGTTGCGGCTTGCCGGCGGATAGAACTGCGCGGAGACTTTGCTGAACAGGCGCTGCTTGACCCAGCCCACCAGCTCGGGCTGGGGGTCCACGTCGGCCACCAGGTGGCCATCGGCGAACGACAGGCCGCGCACCCAGCCGTAGGCCGGCGCGGTCAGCTTGGGGTGGCCGATGACCAGCGGCGCCTCATGCGTGCGCGGGCTGTAGGTCTGCGCCACCTCGGCCAACAGGGCCGGGGTGAACTCCAGGTCGACGCCCTCAACGCTGACAGCGCGGGCACCGGCCTTGGCAATGTGGATGGATGGCATGCCTCGCATCGTCGCGAGGCGGGGGTGCTCAAGGCATGGTGACGTGCGTCACTGCCTGGGCGTCACTGCCTGGGCGTCACTGCCCGGGCGTCACTGCCCGGGCGTCACGGGCCGCGGGCCTGGTTGCGCGCAATGGCGCGGGCGTGGAAGGCCTGGGCATCCTCGACGATGTCGCGCAGATCGCGCGGCGTCAGGCGCAGGAACGGCCGGGCCGGGATGTTACTGCCTGGGTGATTGACTTGCCGCACCACGATGCCGCCGAAGGACAAGGCGCGCTTGTTCCGGGCGCGGATGACGTGCGGCTTGGTGCGCCCGCCGAACTGGTGGATGGCGGCATACACCTTGTTGCTGCCCACCACGGCCTCAGAAGCCGACCAGCGCTGGCTGATGGAGCCGGCCAGGCCGCCGCTGCGCTGCAGGATCTTGCCCTGCAAGCCGCCCTTGCGCATGACAAGGCCCTGCTTTGTGTTCGTCGTGGCCAGGCCCAGCTTGGTGCCGGGGTGCAGGTCCACCCACTTCGGGCGGCCCTCCTGGGCGAAGTTCTCCTCCACCGAGTTCAGCATGGTGCCGGCCACTGACTTCATCAGCGCCACCGTGTTGCGCATCTCGCCGGCAGCGCGGCGCAGGGCCTCGATCACGGGCCGGTACTCAATGCTGGTTTCGATGATGGGCATGGTGCGGTAGTAGGATGCGGAAGCCGGCGTCGGAATCTGTCCGAGGCAGCGCTATCAGGCGCGCGCTCTAGCGGGGAGTAGATGCCCCGTGCCGGCACCCTTCACCGAAGACGCTCCTGCTTGTTGGCAAGGTTGGCCCGGAAGCGGGTATCGTCCCCGGCCCCCGCGAGCGACTGGACGAAAAGCTGATCGCGTCCTTTGGTTGTCTTGAGCGCCAGGCGCCACCACCGTTGGGTCTGCGTTGCCAGGTACAGCAAGGTGTAGCCGTCTTTGTCTCGGTAGACCTCGCCCTCGTCCACGATCTGAGGGATGAGTTTCCAGTCATCCAGCGTCAGGTCAGGACGCTGGCTCTGCTTTTTGGCCAGGGTATCGCCGCTGAGGTAGGCGACGGATGCCTCAGCCTGCAGTGCTGCGCGGTCAGCCTCACGCAGCACGGCCACCGGAAACAGGGTGCCCGCCCCCGGCTGCTCCACAAAGCGCCGGAAGGCCGGGCCGGCCACGGCCGTCTCCACGTACTGCCGCGACAGCGCCACGTCCATGCCCTGCAGCCGGGGCTGCCAGGTGTCCCGCCCGGGGTTGCTGCTGAAGCCGGGGTCTGGCGTGAAGCCGCCACCGGGCAGGCTGGCGTCCACATACCGGGTGCCCGTGGCCTCGCCGCCGCCTTTGAGCGGCACGCGCACCTCGCGCAGCTTGCCCTGGCTGGACTCCACCGACACCCCCGCGCGCCTGACATCGCGCTCGCTCAGGGCGCGCACACGGCAGCGGCAGTTGAAACCGTTCGGCGGGAACGCCGTGCCCCAGGCGGCGTCGTCATATCTGAACACCTTGCCGTTGAGCGCACGGTGGGCGGGGCGGGTGCGGCTGTCCAGCACCGCCACGTACTGCCAGAACGGCCGCTCGTCCACCTGCTCGATCATCTGCTGGTAGCGCCCGGCCATGTAGGCGCTTTGCATGTTGGTGGCAAAGATGGTGCGCAGACGGTGCGGCGTCAGGCCCTTGCGGATCTCGCCGCTGGCCTCGTCCACGCGGCCGGCCTGGCGCAGCTCGGCCGTGGTGCCCTCTCGCTGCCACCAGCCTTTGCGCTGCAGGGTGGGAATCAGCCCGTCCCGCCACTGCTGCAGCGTCTGGCCCTTGGCCAGGGCGTCCTTCAGGCTGGCCTGGATGTCCTGCAGCACCTCCAGCTTGGCCACGTTGGCCACGGTGAAGGCCCGCGCGTGCTGGCCGTCCAGCCACTCACGCCAGGACCCCGTGACCTGCGCACCCTTGGCCTGCAGATGCGCAATGGCCTGTTCAGGCGGCAGCCCGATGGCGGTGGTGACGGCGGGGGTGGGGATGCTCACGCTGCTTCCTTCTTGCCGTGCTCGCGTCCGATCTCGTACCAGAAGTGCGCGTGGCCGTCGACCTCACCCTCACAGTTGGTGCAGCGGTAGCGGTGGCGCAGCGGCTGGCTGCCTGGCAGCCTCTCGAAGGTGTGTCGGGGGCAGTCGCGCAGGCGCGCTGCGTTGGCCTGGACCTGGGCCAGCAGTTCGCGGCCCGCTGCAAGGCGCGCGGGATCGGTCACTGCTCACTCCCCACCGCGCTGTCCCGCCCCACCACGTCGGCCACGAAGTAAGCCTGTTCCATGAGCGTTTCAAGGGCGCTTGCATCCATGTCGGGCCAGGCCTCGGCCAGGGCCTGCTGCACCTGCTCTGGCGTGGCGGCGTCCTGGATGGCGGCCAGCGCGGGCGCCAGCAGCTTGGCCATCGCGGCCTGGATCTCGTCGGCCGGCAGCCGCGCAATGGCGGCGTCGATGGCGGCCTGGTCAGCCGGCACATCGGCTGCAGCGCCCTCGGCAAAGCTGGCCAGGGTGGCGTCAGCCCCGGCCGCCGCACCTGGTGCACCAGGTGCAGCACCAGGCGCACCCGGCACACCACCAGGCGGGGCGGCGTCGGCCAGGTCGCCGGGCTGCAGCTTATACGCGCGCAGGAAGTACTGCGTAGTGAAGGTGGCCCCGGCCTTGCGCAGCGTCTCGTCGCGCTTGGCCAGCGTCTCGTCAATCTCCTCCGTCTGCCAGAAGGCGAACACGGGCGGCGTGGCGCCTGGCCAGTTCACGGCCACAAAGTGGGCCAGCAGCTCGTTGATGCCGGCGGCCACCATTGCCGCATCGTCATCGCGCAGCGCCGCCTCTACGGACTGCGCGGCCGTGGCGCTGGCCCGGTTGCTGTTGGCCTCCACACTTTGGTTGTTGCCCAGCAGCGCCACCGAGATCTCGGCGTTGCACCAGTTCAGCATGCGCTCGTGCATGTCGCTGTTGGCGCTGCCGCTGATGGACAGCAGCTCCACGCTGGCGTCATCGGGCACGGTGGCAATGGCGTCGCGCACCATTGCAGAGAGCTTGTCAGCCAGTGCGTCGTGCTCCTCCTGGGTAGAGGTGCGCGGCAGCTTGCCCACGGCCCAGGGCATGCCGTACTTCTCCACGAACTGCACCCAGAACTTCAGCCCGCCGCGCTTGAACGTCACCGGCCAGAACACGCTGGCCAGGTCAGGCTCGCCGTAGGGGTTCTCCCAGCTGCGCATGCTGCCCACCACGATGAACTTGCGCGCCGGCACCAGCTCACCCTGCAGGCTTCCGCGCGGGCGGAACTTCAGCGCGGCCGTCTCGGGATCGAAGCCGAACCACTCGCCGGGCTTGGCCACCAGGTCAGCCGGCTGGATCAGGCCGTCCATCGGGGCCCACATGATCTCCGCCACGCGGAAGCCGTACATCGCGCCGTCGGTCAGTTGCCGCACGATGCGCTGCAGATCCAGGCGCGCCAGCAGCGCCTCACAGGCCTTGCGCACACGGGCCGGGGTGGCGGTGGACGCCTCCCGGTCCAGGCCGTGCTCCATAGACAGCACTGCAGACCAGCGCCGCTTGCGCGCCGACTTCACCCGCGGGTCCGCCAGCAGTGAGCGGTACACGCGCATGTCCGCCCCCATCGCCTTGAGCACCGGGTCAGGGTTGGGCAGCAGCCCGAAGATGCTTGTCAGGTCACCCGCGCGCAGGCGGCTGGCGATGGCCGGGCCGGTGAGGACGGCGGCATCCACCTGTTGCGCGGATGCAACGAACGTTTGGGCGTTGAGGGTCTGATCGGGGGTCATGGCCGTTCCGGGGGGGGTTCTGACAGCCGGCAGCGGCCCGGCAAGCCGTTTAGACCCCGTTTAGCTTTTGCGATCGGGGCTTGGGCAATACCCAGGTAGCCGCAAAGACTTCCGGCGCCTCCTAGGCCCTGTTTTTGAAAAGTGCTCACTAACTTTTGAAGCGGGGTCATCCGAGGTACCCCTGCAACTGGCTGACCACGGCCTCGCGGCCGGGCGACGGGCGGCTGGAAACGTGGACGGGGCCCTGGACGCCATGCGCTGCCAGGCAGGCCAGCGCCTTGGCCCAGAACCGGTCGGCGTGGCCGTTGGCGTCGGCGTCGGCATCGAACCGCGGCGCGCCGGTCGGGCTGGTGATCTTGCGCACCCGGTGCAGATCGCCGCGCAGCTTCTCGTCACCCATCGGGATCCGGCTCTTGCGGTCCTCGAAAGACTCTTTGATCAGCGTGGCCAGCGTCTGCTTGTTGGCAGCGGTGAACAGCACACCCTCCACGCGGGTGTGGCCGTAGCGGCGCTTGGCGTCTTCCACCGGCTTTTCGCCCATGCCGGTCTGGTCCATGCAGTAGCGCGCAACCTTGTAGCGCTGCTCCACGTCGTCCTGCAGGGCGTCCATCTCGGCAAACGAGATCCGCTTGCGCACGATCACCTCGCGCGTCCACAACACGTCGCCCACCAGCTCGTCCACCCAGATCACGAAGTTGTCGCTGCGGGTGGCGATGTCCACGCCCACGTAGCAGGGCCCGCCCATGTAGTGGTCGGCGATGCCGGCGTGATCGTGCTCGACACTGTTGATGAGGTCATAGCTCAGCCAGCTGGTGGCTTCGTCCAGCCACTGCAGCTCGAACTCCTGGGCCCAGGCGTCCTCGTCCATGAGTGCGGCGCGCAGTTGCTGCGGGTCGCGGGGCAGGCCTTCCTTGACGGCCTGGTAGATGTCCACCGTGTGCTGGCTCCAGCCGGCCTCGGGTCCGGCCGTGGCCAGGTCATAGAACTTGTTGCCCTTGCCGTTCGGGGTGGAGGTCACCCGGATCCGCCAGCCGGCGCTGATCACCGGGAACAGCGCCGTCCAGATCTTGCGGCTGTCCTTGTGGAAGGCAAACTCGTCCAGAAACACATTGGCGCTGAAGCCGCGGGCGGTGTCCGGGTTGGCCGGCAGCGCGGTGATCTTGTTGCCGCTGGGGTAGATCAACTGCAGCGCGCGGCGGCGGATGCCAGACTCCTCGTCGTAGAAGTCCGCGTCTTCCCGCAGCACCTTCAGCGCGGCGCCATAGGCCGCGTTGTGGCGCATCACGCCCTCTTCCATCGCCTCCTGCGCCTGGCGCTCGCCCCGGGAGAGGATCACCCACGGCGCCCGGGCCTTCTTGATCTCGGCCTCGTGGACGTCGTCCACGATCTCAAGCGTGGTGGTGAAGGTCTTGCCGGTCTGGCGGGCAAAGCGGCCCAGTTTGAAGCGGCTTCGATCCTTGAACCAACGCTGCTGGTAGGGGTACAGAAGGCCGCTCACGCGTACCTCCACCACCGGAAGACGTGGACGAACCACCAGGTCACCGCCCAGCCCCCGCGCCAGCCATCCGGCGGCCGGCGGTCCACCTGCGGCAGCAGCACCCACCAGCGCGGATGCCACGCCAGCGCCACGCCAGACGTGATCTCCTGGTCAGGCCGGTGCAGCGCCATCAGAGCGCGCCCTCGTAAACGGCCCGCACCTTGGCCAGCATCTCCAGGGCCACGTCGCGGGTTTCGCCCTTCATGGCCTTGGCCTGGGCCTCCACCTGGGCCAGCTGCGCGGCGACCTTGGCGCGCACGTCCATCTGCCAGCGCTTCTGCGTCACACTGGCCCGCGCCAGGTCGGCAATGCTCTTGGTCACCTTGGTGATGTTCACGGACTCCGGGTCCACGTCCAGCTCCACCAGCAGGCCGAACAGCTTGTCCTGCGTCAGCCGGATCAGCGCCTCGTTCATGGCGCCTTCGTCGTCCGGGCTGGCCTGCACCACGGCGCGGGCCTGCTCGGTGCTGACCTTCAGTTGCGCCAACCTCGCCTCGAACTGGGTGCCGTACCGGTGCACCGCGCTCTTGCTCACCTCGGCGCCCTGGGCCTTCAGGTCTTCGGCCAACTGCACATAGTCAGCAAAGCCGCGGCGCACCAGCTCGGCGTCCAGCCACTCTTTCAGCTCGGGCGGCAGCCCGGCAATCTTGCTGCGGCGGGGCATGCGCTCACCCCACCTGCGGCCGCAGGATGCCCGGCTCCACCGGCACGGTGTATTCCGCCACGTCCACCCCGGCGCGCGTCAGCTCGGCGTGCCAGGCGCCCAGCGGGTCTCGCTGGATGGTGACCAGATCTCGGTCGGCCAGGTAGTCCAGCTCGCGCTTGAGTTCGAGGTCCGTCGCGTCCGCGTAGGTGGCCGACACCACCGAGCGGATGGCCGCCAGGCTCATGCCCACCGGGCGGGCCACGTTCAGGGCCACCAGCAGCAGCCAGCGGATGGTCTCGCGCCGGGCCTTGGCCATCTGCAAGTTGATGTCCATCACGTATCCCCACGGGTGTTGTTGTTCTGGCTGGCGCGCAGCACCACGTTTTCAAACCGGATGGCCATCGCGTCCAGCTTGGTCATGATGGTGGCGATGGCCTGGGTGTAGTCCTCACGCCGCACATAGTCACGCGGCAGCTCGGCCTTCAGGTCCATCAGCTCGCGCTCCAGGCGGCGGCTGGTTTCGTCCTGCCGGCCCAGGTGGGCCTTCACCTCGGTGAACTGCTCGCGGATGGAGTTGACGGCGCCGGCCAGCAGCACCTTGGCCAAGGCCCAGAACGCGGCTACCAGCGTGAACGCCACCGTGAGCACATGGAAAAGAGACAGTTCAAAGGTCACGGGCGCTCACTCCTTGATGCCGGCAGGGTTGATCTGGGCCAGCAGCTGGTCTTTCTCCTTGCTGCCGCGGCTGCTGCCGAACTCGAACTGGTGGGCATCGCGCAGGCACAAGCCGAAGATGCCGGCGATGGTGGACAGCAGCGTCACCACCTCGGCGGGCATCTTGTCGCGGTACAGCGCCAGCACCCCCAGGCAGGCCACCAGGCCCACCACGTCCATCACCACCATCAAGTCGGCCCGCCTGTTGCGCATGCCTGCCTGGGCCAGGGCCACGTCGCGGCGGCGGGCGTCGGCGCGGTCATTCAGGTAGGCGCGCTCCAGCTCGCCGTCAATCTCGATCAGCCGCTGCTGGTACTGCAGCACCAGGGCAGGGTCAGCCTGCAACTGCTGCACCGCCTGCGCCGGGGTGGCGGCGCCGGTTACCTGCTGGGCCACCTGCACCACGCGGTCTACCACCGAGGCGGCCGGCTCCCCGGCGCCAAAGTAGCGCATCACCGTGGGCGCCATGCTGGCCAACTGCAACGCAATGGGAATGAGCGGGGCCATGTCAGCGAGCTTTCTTGAGGGCGCGCCGGTGGCGTGCCTGGTTTCGGCGCTTGCGCGCCATGCGTTGCACGTGCCGGTTGCTCAGGCCGCGGCTGCGAGCTTGCGCCGTGGGCGCCACGGTTCCGCCCGTCACGCCTGGGGTCGGCGTCCATGCACACGCGGCCGTGGCCAGCGCTGCGGCCAGCACGGAAGCCAAGGCGCCCCTCATGCCGCACCGCCTTCCAGCACGTTCACCGCCAGCGGCTGCATGCCGGCCTGCAGCCAAGCGGCCACGTCGAAGCCTGGGCAGGTTTTCAGCCACTCCTGGCGGGTGACCTGGCCGTCGCCGTTGGTGTCAGGTGACAGGTCACGGTGGCCGCACACGCGCACCTGGCTGCGCGCCAGGGCATCCAGCTCGCCCTTCAGGCGGGCCACCAGCGTCCGCAGCGCACGCCACTGCGCCAGGGTGTAGCGCGCCACGGGCTCTGCGCCGCCCACCATGCAAATGCCCACCGAACGGGCGTTGAAGCCCGCCACGTGCGCGCCGGGCTCGGGCAGGCCACGGCCGGTGGCAATGCGGCCGTCCAGGTCAATGACGTAGTGGTAGCCGATGTGCGCCAGGTTCGGGTTCAGCCGGGCGGCCGCGCGTGGCAGGCGCGCAAACCCGCGCGCCTTGTGCCAGCCGTCGATGGCGGTTTCCGCCTCAGGGGCCAGCCGGACACCGCTGCGCGTGGCGCTGCAGTGGATGACGATCAGGTCTATCGGCCGCATGGCGCTGCGCTCGGCCAGCGTGCGCGGCAGCGAAGCCCTCACGGCCGCATGGGCAGCCTCGACGGCCTGCAACTCCAGGCCGGGATAGTCCGCAGGCGCAGGGGCTGCGCGGAGGTTGGGGAGCGGGGTCGATTGCATCCGGGCAGGATGCCCGGATGGGGAGAGCTATCGCATCGTGACGTGTGTCACGGCATGCGCTGGCTACGCGGGTTCAGCAGGCGCAGCCTCGGCTTCCATCTGTAGCGCCGCCCGAACTGGAATGAACAGGTAGTCATCGGTGGATTGCCACACCCCATTCTCGACGTCCGCATAGAAGGTATCCGCGCGTGCCGAAGTGGTCAAAAGCACAGCCGCTGCGAGGCCACCAATCGCCCCGTACCACCAAGGCGACCCCATCAAGGCAGCCAAGCTCGGGCCAACGATCAGGCAGGCAGCCATGAACTTGGCCGACAGCGGCGCCGTGGCTGCGGTTGTTCCTGAAATCGTCGTCTTGGTGTACGTGTAGGTGAACGGTACCGCAACCTGCATTGTCGGGGATGCCCTGACGAAGCTCTCGACCAACGGATGGCGCCATGAATTCGGATGTCCGCAGCTTGGGCAAGCGTCTGCCAGCTTGGACAGCGAACGGTCGCATGCAGCGCACGTAATCAGATCTGTTGTCACCGTGCCACCTCCCATCAAGGCGCGTCGACCCTACAGCTGGGGCCTAGCTGAAAGACACGCTCTGGCGGCGCGTTGAAGGATGAACATGGCTGCTTGCCGGGCTCCTGAACTGGAAGGAAGAGGCCGGCGCACGCGATCGCTGCGACGAACGCAATGAGCCCAACGGTCCACCGGTCCGGCCCCTGCATCAGGATCACGTCGCCAATGACGTTTGCTACTTGGATGCCCGAACCGTGGTTCTGCTGTTTGCTTGTACTGATCACCGTGAAATCCTCCTGTGTTTTATGTCGCCTCCGGTGTTGGCGATTTGGTAAGAGCCGGATCCTTTCATTTTCTGCACTGCGGACATCACAGGTTCACGCGTGGCGGCCACCTCGGCGGGCGCGCCTTGCCCACCTCGCAGCAGCAAGTCTAGGTTGACGTCAAAGCCGACACCCAGCTTGTGCAGGTAGACGGCATCCAGCAGGCGCTTCCCTGTCTCTAGCCGGTACTGCTGGGCCAGGCTCACGCCTAGCTGCTTGGCCATGTCGATGGCATTGACACCAATCTCCTCCCGCACGGCTTTCAGCCGGCCACCGATGAGGCGGCTCAGCTCCTTATCCGTATCGCTTTCAACTCTGGCCTTGCGCGGCATGTAACCCCCTCAAGTTAGTCGGGTATTTTCGCTATTTGACGCATTCGCTATTTGGCGAAAACAATCCCACATCGTCACCGTGTGTCCCTGATGCTACCTATGCCAAGGCCAAGAATCAAAGCACCAGATATCAAAACACCAGATGCAGTCCGAGCAGAGCTGCAGGAGGCGGGGCTGTCCTTGGCCGAGTGGGCGAGGGCCCACAACGTGTCCTATGAGGTCACCAAGGCCGTGCTCGCGGGCCGGCTCAAGGGCAAGCGCGGAGAGGCCCATCGGATTGCCATTGGCCTGGGCTTGAAGGTTGGCAAGGTCATTGCTCCGCAAGCCTACGGCGCACCCCCTCCGAAGCCTCATCGTTCACTGAGGGTGGTGCCGTGATGAAGCCGCAGAGTTTCCAACAAGACAGCGACGATGACGCGGGGGTGCCGCAGCGCTTGCGGGCGGTCATCGCGGATAGCGGGATGTCCCAGGCCAAGTTCGCTGCGCACGTCGGCATCGATCTGGACCGCCTGAAGGGCGTTCTGAGGGGGAAGACACGCCGCCCCCCCCTAGATCTGCTACAGAAGGTGATCAAGCGGTGCAACGTCGATTCGACGTGGCTGTTCACCGGCATGAAGCTCGACGTGGGCGAGACGACGCCACTTGAAAAGGCGCTGATTGCCGACTTCCGTTTGCTCAAGCCCGCCGAGCAGTACGCGATTAGACGTGCAGCGGCGGCGAGGGGCGACGAACCCAAGCTGAAGACGCTTCTTGATGAACTAGCCGCCCGCCGTGCGGAGGCGCTTGATCCCAGCCCGCCGCCCGACCAGGCACCAGCGTGCGCTGCGAGGAAGCCCCATTTCAAGCTCCGCTTGTCCGGCCAGATCGACCTGGTGTCGCCGGGCACCGAGGCGGTGTCGCGTTTTGAGACACAAGCATTCTCCACCGAGCAGCTAGCTCAAGCCAAAAAACGCATCACAGACACCGGCCAAACGTTGGCCGACTGGGCTCGCAAACGAGACCTTGACTACAACACCGTTTCCCTCGCGCTGCAAGGGCGGTTGAAGGGCCTGCGCGGTGAAGGGTATCGCGTTTGCGTCGCCCTCGGCCTTCGGGAGGTGTCAAGCAAGCACAGGCGGCAGTGGGCGGCAGTCCCTAGCCACGAAGAAGCGGCCCTGGTTCATCTCCACGACAGGGGGAACTTGGAACGCCGCGCGGGAAAGGTCCAACCATGAGCAGCCTCACCACCCAGTTGGACCCCGCCGCACAACGCCGCGCTTTGCAGCGCGAGGTGCTCACGCGCCATCGCCTGGAGTTGGCCGCCGCGGTATCTGAAGCAGCTCGGCAAGTTGCCGAAGCGCTGCAGCCACTTCGGGCTCTTCCGGCCACTGGCCAGCCTCATTCATCAACAGTGCGGCCAGTTGCGGACGCAAAGGCCCCAGCGGACCCGGGAATCGATCAATGAATCGCACCGTCTCGTGCAACGCTGTCTGCAGGGCCACGATCTGCCCCGCCAGATGCGCGTGCGAAAGCTCCAGGGCGGCGCTCTGGTGCTTCGCAAGCAGATCCAGCAGTTGCGCCAGTTCGTCGTCAGTGAGCATGGGCGCGATCGTATCCGGTGGCCGCCCTGCGGAGGCCCAGCCATGAGCGCCTGGGCCACCGCCACAGACCTGGCCGGCCTGCCCGGCCTGCCGGCCAGCGCATTTCGCATCCGTGAAGTGCTCACCCGCCTGTCGGTGCCCTCACGCCGCCGGGCGGGCCGGGGCGGCGGTGTGGAGTTTGCCGTCGCCGCGCTGCCCGAACACACGCGCCTGGCCTTTGTGCAGCGCTGCGGCGCTGATGCGCAGGTGTCTGCCAACGATGCCCGCCTGGCCAGCGTGCCCCCGCAGGCCAGCGCCCGCGCTGAAGAAGCCCGCCAGGCCGCGCTGGTGACCGGCTGGAGGAAGGACCGTCAGGACGAAGTGGCCCGGGTGCTGGTGGCCTTCCAACGCTTCTGGGCGGGCTTTGGTGGGCCGGTGACGCCGGCCCTGCACGCCTTCTGCAGCCTGTGGGCTGCCGGCAAGGTTCCGGCCGATGAGGCGCTGCGCACGGCCTACCCGCGCCTGAGCTTTTCAACCCTGCGCGGCTGGTACGTGGCGGTGGAGCGCGGCGGGCTGGCGGAGATCACCCCACCCAAGCACTGGCGCAAAGGCCAGTTCTCGGCCCTGGCCGGTGAGGTGGGCCACGCGGTGCTGGCGCTGCTGATTGACAAGCCGCACCTCTCGGCCCAGGCCATTTACCGGGTGCTGCAGGCGCAGTTCGCCGGCCTGCCGAGTGACCGCGCTTTCCGGCGCGGCCTGGCCGCCTGGAAGACGCACAACGCCCAGTTGCTGGCCGGGCTGACCAACCCGGACGCCTGGCGCAGCCGCTACATGAGCGCGGCCGGCAGCGCCAGCGCCGCCGTCACCAAGCCGAACCAGTTGTGGGAGATGGACTCCACCCCGGGCGACGTGATGCTGGCCGATGGCAAGCGGCACGCCGTCATCGCGGTGATTGACGTGTACACGCGGCGCCGCATGTTCTTGGTGGCCCGCACGTCGAAAAGCGGCGCCATCATGGCCCTGATCCGCCGCGCCATTGCGGCCTGGGGCGTGCCCGAGGCCATCAAGACGGACAACGGCCAGGACTACACCGCGCGCCAGTTGGACCAGGCGCTGGTGGGCCTGGGCATCGAGCACCCGCTTTGCACGCCGTTCTCACCCCATCAAAAGCCCCATGTGGAGCGCTGCATCGGCGCCCTGATGCGCGAGCACTTTGAGTTGTTGGACGGCTTCATCGGCCACAACGTGGCGCAGCGCCAGGACATCGAGGCGCGCCGCAGCTTTGCCGAGCGGCTGTTTGACGCGGACGGCAGCACAGAGCTGCGCCTGAGCCCTGAGCAGTTGCAGGACACGCTGGACGCCTACTGCACCCGCCGCGAGGCCCAGCCCGAAGAGGCGCTGGGCGGCATGACGCCGCTGCAGGCTGCGGCCGGGTTCAGCTCCGCCACCGTGAGCGAGCGCGCCCTGGACATCCTGCTGGCACCTGCAGCCGATGGCGGCACCCGGGTGGTGGGGAAGAAAGGCTTGCGCATCGGCCGCGGTGACTACAACCACGCCGCCCTGGGCGGCCTGGAGGGCAGCACCGTGCAGGTGAAGGTGGATGACGCCAACCTGGGCCGCTGCTGGGTGTTTGACCTGGACGGCATCTATCTGTGTGAGGCCATCGACCACGCCCGCCTGGGCATCAGCGCGGCCGAGGTGGCCGCTGAGCGCAAGGCTGAGCAGGCCAGGAAGATGCGCGAGGCCAAGCGCCGGATCAAGGCCGAGACGCGCGAATACGACACCCGCGCCGCGGTGCAGGCCATCACCCACCGCCGTGTGCAGCAGGCGGTGGAGGCATCGCCCAACGTGGTGGCCCTGCGGCCGCAGCGCGAGCACACCAGCACGGCGATCGAATCCATTGACGCCGCAGGGGTTGACCTGGTCACCGCCGCGCAGGTGGCCAGCAGCCAGCAGGTGGTGGCCGCGCGCCTGGCCGCCGTGCCCGCACCCGCCGTGGCGCCGGCCCAGGTGCTGCGCCTGGATGACACGCCGCAGCTGCGCTACGCGCGCTGGGTGCGGCTGGAGCAACGCGTGCAGCGCGGGCAAGCGCTGACGCCTGCTGAGGGCACCTGGTTCCAGGGCTACCCCGCCGGGGCGGAGCACCGGTCCATGCGCGACTACTTTGAAAGGTTCGGCCTCGACGCCGAGACGGTGCTGGCCGGCGCAGGCTGAGCCAGCCCTGGCAAAGAACAGGCGCCAGGGGGCTGGTGGCCTGAAAAGAAAAGGCCGCTAGGGGGCTGGCGGCCTGAAGTTCAAACAGTGATTAGCGAGGTGATTATGACAGCAGGAAAGATGGCAACCACAGCGGGCTCGGCAATCGCGCCGACGTCCAACGTGGCCCTGGTTCACACCCTGATGGACCAGCTTACCCAGCGCGAGCCGGGCATGCCGGGCATCGGCACCCTGTACGGGCCCAGCGGCTACGGCAAAACCGTGGCCGCGGCCTACGCCAGCCACCCGGCCGGCCACAACGGCATCTATCTGAGCTGCCGCAGCTACGACACCAAGAAGAGCTTTGTGGAGCAGATCTGCAAGAGCGCCGGCATCCAGGCCAAGGGCCCCATCGCCCACGTGGTGGACGACATCGTGTCGCTGCTGGCGGTGACGGGCCGGCCGCTGGTGATTGACGAGGTGGACCACATCGTGGAGAGCCGCATCCTGGAGCTGGTGCGCGACATCCATGACGCGGCCAACGCGTCCATTCTGCTGATCGGCGAAGAGGCTCTGCCCACCAAGCTCAAGCGGCATGAACGCTTTGACAACCGCGTGTTGCAGCACCAGCCCGCCACCAAGTGCAGCGCGGCGGACTTTGACCTGCTGGCGCGCCAGTACATCCCCGGCCTGGCCATTGACGCTGACCTGAAGAAGCGGGTGCTGGCCGAGACGGCCGGCATCACGCGCCGGGTGGTCACCAGCCTGCAGTCCATCAAGCGCTGGTGCGACGCCCAGGGCCTGAGCGCGGCCCCGGCCGACTGCGCCGCCACGCTGTACACGGGCGCCGTGCCGGGCCGGAGGGCCGGCTGATGCGGCCGCAAGTGGAACCCTCAGCGCCCAGCGCGCGCCGCTCTGGCCGGCTGCCGCTGCACATGGAATGCGCAGGCATGCCCACCCAGCGCCAGCGCATCTGGACGGCTCTGCGCCGCCACCAGCCGGCCACGGCCGAGCAGCTGCAGGAGCACGCCGGCAAGCCCTGGGTCAGCGTTGACCAGGTGCAGCACTACCTGACTGAGCTGACGGCCGCGGGCTGGGTGCAGCAAGCGGTGAAGCCCGGCCGCCGGCGCGGCGGGCAACAGTTCACGGCTGCCAGCTATGTGGTGGCGCGTGATGCCATCGAGGCCCCGCGCACGGGCAAGAGCGCCACGGCCGGCCTGGGCGTGCTGGCCATGTGGCGTGCGATGCGGGCGCTGAAAGAGTTCGACTACCAGGACGTGGCCGCGGCCGCATCCATCCCCGGCTGCCAGGTCAAGGCCTCCACCGCCAAGACCTACCTGCTGCTGTTGGCGCGCGCCAAGTATTTCGCCGTCATCCGCCCGGCCAAGCCGGGCACGCCAGCGCGCTACCGCCTGGTGCGCGACACGGGCGCGCACGCCCCCGCCGTCACCCGCCGCAAGTGCGTGTTTGACCGCAACTTGGGTGCCATCACCTGGGAGCAATCGGTTCAGGAGGTGGGCGATGTCCAGTAAGCCCCCTGCCAAGCCCCTGCCGGCCGACGCGCTGGAGGCTTTGCGCGGCCTGTGCACCACCACCAGCCAGGCTGCAGTGTCCCGGCGCCTGGGCGTGACGCCCGGCTCCATCAGCCAGGCCCTGAACGGCCGGTACGTGGGCAACGTGGAGCGCCTGGCCGAGCGCATCCGCGGCGAGGTGCTGGGCCAGCAGGTGGCCTGCCCGCTCTGGGGCCAGCTCACGCTGCGCATGTGCCAGGACAAGCGCGAAACCCCGCTCAACGCGGGCAACCCGCTCATGGTGCGCCAGTGGCAGGCCTGCCGCGGCTGCATCCACAACCCCAAGGCCGAGCAGGAGGAAGCGTGATGCACCACGCCACTGAACACGCCACTGACCCCACCACTGTGCCCACCACAGACCGCACCAGGTTCACCGCCCGCCCGCCCCTGGGCTGGATCAAGCGCCGGGCGCGGCGCCTGGAGCGGTTCTACGGGGTTCAGCGCCGCATCGCCGTCTGGGATGCCGCGCTGGACTACCTCACGTTCTTCCACCCGCACCTGGTGCCCGTAAAGCCCATGAGCAAGGGAAACGCCAGGCTCATCGTCATCCAAGGAGGCCGCTGATGTTCAAACGCATGTCCTTCCCGCGCCTGCGGCGCCCCTCGGCCCTGCCGGGGCTTTCACGGGCAGCGCGCCGGCACGCCTTCGCCCCTGGGGTGATTGATGCCGGGCCGCGCCTGCATGCGCTGCGCGTGTGGCGCACCGTCAGCCCCTTGCTGGTGGCTGTGCTGCTGGTGGCGTGGGTGGCCGGCTGGGTGCTGTTGGCAACGTGGCTGGTGTGGCCATGAGCACGGCCCCCTCCACCCCCTCCACCCCCGCCAGCGCCGCCACCCACGGCGCCCTGCCCATCGCACGCCGCGGCGGGCCCATCACGCCCGATGCCGTGTTGGTGGCCTTGCGCGGCCACGTGGGCCGCGACAACGGCATCCACGCCCGTGACCTGGCGCGGCGCCTGTGCGGCGCCCTGACCGTGGCCGCTGACGAGCGCGCGCTGCGCGCCGTGATCACCGATCTGCGCCTGGCAGGCCACCACCTGTGCGGCACGCCAGAGACCGGCTACTACCTGGCCGCCACGCCCGAGGAACTCAACGAGACCTGCAAGTTCTTGGTCAACCGGGCAATGGCATCGCTTTCCCAGGTGGCACGGATGAAGGCCATCGCGCTGCCAGATCTGCACGGGCAGATGCACCTGCCGACCTGACCACCCGCCCCCCACCACCACCCCCCACCACCACCACGAGAGGAGGCCACATGGCCCGCATCAAGAGCAAGGCGGCGGCCTACGCCCCGCAGACCCGCACCGACTGTGCGGCAGACGTCAAGAAGCTGGGCGATCTGCAGCGCGAACAGGCCCGCCTGGCCACGCACCTGAACGACGAGATCGCGCGCATCACCCAGAGCTACGAGCCCAAGCTCAAGGCGCTGCAGGAGGCGATCAACGTTCTGCACGGCGGCATCCAGACCTGGTGCGAGGCCCACCGCAGCGAGCTGTGCAAGGGCGACAGCAAGACGGCCAACCTCATCACCGGCGAGGTGAGCTGGCGCGTGCGGCCGCCCAGCGTGCGCATCACCGGCGTGGACTCCGTGCTGGAAACGCTCAAGCGCATGGGCCTGCACCAGTTCGTCCGCACCAAGGAAGAGCCGAACAAGGAAGCCATGCTCAACGACAAAGACGCCGTGCGCGGCATTGCCGGCATCACCATCGTCAGTGGTGTGGAGGACTTCGTGGTAACGCCGTTTGAAGCCCCTACCGCCACCACGGAGGCCGCGTGATGGACCGCTCCATGAACACCACGCCCGATGGCATCCGGGTCAACTTCACCGCGGCCGAAGGTTCGCAAAAAGTGCTGGTGCTGGACATGATGGCCGCGGCGGCCGAGGAGCGCTTTGAGATTGCCGAGGTGCAGGAATGCACCAAGGCCCAGAGGCCCGTGGCCCTGGCGCTGATGAGCGTGCTGCGCCGCGACGGCTGGATCACCACCACCACCGAGCAGCGCGGTGACGATCGGCTCAAGGTGCACGGCATGAGCCAGCGGCAGGCCGACACCTGGGCCCAGTGGCGCAGCCGGATCGTCGGCGCCAAGCCCACGCGCGGCGCGCCCCGGGCCGTGAAGCTGGCCAGCCCCGAAGGCGCAGACCAGAACCGCGCCGCGGTGCTCAGCCGTGCGCCCATCCTGAACCTGGGCATCTGGAGCGACGGCTCGCTGTCCATCGAGGGCCTGGCGGCCAAGGCGGTGCGGGTGTCCGCCCACGACGTGGGCGTCTTGTCCACGCTGGTGGCATCCCTGCCCGAGGGTGCTCTGCAGGCCCTGATTGACAGCCCGCTGCAGCCGCAGTTCACGCTGCACAGCAACGGCCGCAGCTACCGGCTGCAGGGGCAGCAGACCCGCCAACTGGTGGACTACCTGGAGACCCTGCCCAAGCGCTGGGTGCGCACCGAGCAGGCGCCCGCCCTGCCGTGGGCCGGCCTGCTGCGCCCCGGCACAGACCACCGCACCCACCGCATCGCACAACCTGGTGAGGAGGACGAGGCATGACACCCGACATCCTCAGTTCTGCAGGCCGTCTTTTCCGCTTCGATGCGCCTTTGCACAACGTGATCGAGATCGACGAGATCGCGCATGCGCTGTCGCACCTGTGCCGCTTCTGCGGCCACACCCAGCAGCTCTACACCGTGGCGAAGCACAGCGTGGAGGTGTCCTGGATCGTGCCTGCGCAGGACGCGCTGGCCGGCCTGATGCACGACGCGGCCGAGGCCTTCGTGGGCGACATGCCCGCGCCCCTGAAGCGGCTGCTGCCGGACTACGCGCGCATCGAGCGCCAGGTGGAAGAGGCGGTGGCCCACCGCTTTGACCTGCCGCTGACCCTGCCCGACAGCGTCAAGCACGCAGACCTGGTGCTGCTGGCCACCGAGATGCGCGACCTGATGCCCGCGCACGAGGGCCCCTTCGCCTGGCAAAGCCGCGGCGACGTGCAGCCCCTGGGCAAGCGCCTGGTGGCATGGAGCCCCCTGATGGCCAAGGTGGCCTTTCTGAACCGCTATGAGGAGTTGACGCAATGAGCAGCAGCCCACACAAGACCGCCGAACAGATCGCCGCCGAGCTGGCCGCGCTGCAGGCCATCAAGCCCTCACTGCCGCCCGAATCCGACTGGGGCGACGACATCATGGCCGCCGTTGACGCGCAGATTGCCGTGCTGCGCGACCGCCCGACGCTGAACGAGGTGTACGAAGCCTATGAAGGCCGCACGTACACGCTGCACCGGGCGCTGCGCGCGTGGTTCTGGGCGGCCGGCAAGTTGGCGGCGACAGCGCAGAGCCCCGCCGCACACTGGGCCAGCACGCTCACGGCCGACGATCAGCAGCCACCGCCCGCGCCCGCCGCCGCTGATGCGTTGGAGCAGCAGATCCAGGCCAAGGGCGCCGACGTGGCGCCGCGCGTCACGGTGGCGGACGTTGAGGCCAACATCGCCAGCGAGCACTGCTTCACGGCTGCTGACGGTGTTGCCGGTTCCCACGCCCAAGTTGTGGGCGGCCAAGTGGGCATTGCAGCCCATGAGTCGCCCCAGGCACTGGGCATGCTGACCATCTGCGTCTTGGTTCTGCGCAACGGCTTCACCGTCACGGGTGAGAGCGCGTGCGCATCGCCCGAGAACTTCAACGCCGACATCGGCCGCCAGGTGGCCCGAGCCAACGCCATCAACAAGATCTGGCCGCTGATGGGGTACGAGCTGCGCAGCAAGCTGGGGGCGTTGAAGCCATGAACCGCGACCAGGCCCTTGCCAAGATCAAGAAGTGCATGGCGCTTGGCCGTAGCGCCAACCCGCACGAGGCCGCTGCCGCGATGCGCCAGGCGCAGAAGCTGATGGCTGAGCATGGTCTGAGCGACACCGATGTCGAGCTGTCTGACGTCAGTGAAACGACGTGCGCTGCGGCTTTGAACGCCCCTGACTGGGAGGTGTTCCTGGCCAACGTGGTGGCGCAGGCCTTTGGCTGCGACGTGCTCTGGACGGCCACCCGCAAGTGGATCGGCCACAAGCCCCGCCGACAAATGGCGGTGTTGTTCATCGGCGTGGGCAGCCACCCCGAGATCGCCGGCTATGCCTGGCAGGTCTTGGACCGCCAGTGTGCGCGGCAGCGGCTGGACCACATCCGCCAGCAGCCCAAGAGCTGCAAGCTCATCACGCTCACGGCCCGGGGCGATGCGTTCGCGGTCGGGTGGGTGCACGGTGTGCGGCAGCACCTGCAGGCGTTCGCCGGTGATCGGCACCAGCGGCTGCTGGATGCCTACAAGGCATCGCGCTTCCCGGGCGGCGTGGGCAGGGAGACCGTCAAGAGCCGTGCAGTCGGGCGCAACGTGCGTGACGACAGCAGGGTCGCGGGCTTTGTGGCAGGCCGCGCCACCAAGCTGGCCCACGGCGTAGGCAACGATGCACTGAAGGCGCTGCCGCGATGAGCAAGCTGGCCCGAGACCACCGCAACGCCGAGCTGGCCAAGATCCACCTGGCCAAGAAGGACCTTTGCATGACGGACGAGGAATACCGCGCCATGCTGTGGTCGGTGGGCCGCGTCAACTCGGCCAAGGATCTGGACTACGCAGGCCGCCAGGCCGTGCT
>Ga0315901_10001409_pt1 | contig 34931 bp, 29 predicted proteins | sample LakEriMetagenome_10_FD_203761 | JGI IMG/M metagenome (GOLD analysis project Ga0315901, IMG submission 203761) | Freshwater fungal communities from buoy surface, Lake Erie, Ohio, United States - Buoy 2 MA116 | ecosystem: Environmental > Aquatic > Freshwater > Lake | place: USA: Lake Erie, Ohio...
GCAATGTTGTTACCATAAACGCCAATTTGGCTATAGGTGACATAATTGAAATAGAAACCAATCAGTTCCGCCAGGTTCAAGAAATTGACCAAAACATCATAGCTGAGTTTTCAAACTTTGGTCAGGCTACAGATATCTGCAGCAACAATTGTAGTCTGTATGTGGGTGAGCCACAAAGTAGTCAACAAGTTTTTAAAGGCGGCGTGGTTGAGCGTTTTGTTAATCAAAGTCGCGTGTATGGTACTATTACCAGCACAGTGCCCATGGCCAATCTTGTTACTGGTGATACTATTCGTGTCAACGACACAGATGTGTATGTTCCTGCAACTTGGTCAAATATATCAACGTATGATAAGAGTACAGTTGTTTATTATTACAACAACAACACAAGCAAGTGGGAAATCTATGTAGCTATACAGTTTGTCCCAGTGTCAACTGCAATCAGCAACACAAGTTACTGGACACTTGTTGACTCCACTACAGTTTCTGCCAGTGTTGAAGTGCGAGCCCTTGCCCAACAAATCAACTACACAGTACCAAACGTAACTGCATCAGTAAGTGCATCAGGGTACTTGACATTAAGTGTTAAGAACTCAGATGCCGCACCAGAATATGATAAACTACAAGTGGCTCCTGGTAGCATAGGCACTGCATTTGCTACCTTGGGTTTTGAAACATTTGCATGGACTCAAACTATTGAGAGTCCGTATGCTACAGAGATGGCAGGATTTGGTGCCAGCCTCAGTATCGATGATTCTGCTGTGAATCTAGTGGTAGGTGCGCCACGTGGTACCTTGTATCTTGAAACAGAGTTTGATGATGGTACCACTTTCTTCGATGCTGGCAGCACCGTGTTCTTCTCAATCATTGTGCAAAGTGGAGCAGTATACACATACGACTATCTCCCTAGCTCAACACTGTTGATAACCAACCCAGGCAAGTTTGTGTTTGGGCAACAGGTCAACAATTCAGATGTTGCACCATATGATGGATTTGGCACAGCAGTAAACTACACCTCTGGTGTACTCATGGCCGGCGCACCTAAAAACGACTACGGTGATAGTGCTGCTGATTTTGGTGCTGTGTTTGTGTTTGAAAACGCCACTCGTACACCTTCATGGACTGTGTTGAGAGAGCAACAACCAGTGGTAGACATTCGCCTGTTAAACAGTGTGTTCTTGTATGATCGAATTACCAGCGCCAAATCAGAATTTTTGGACTTTATCAATCCGTTGCAAGGTAGAATACTAGGAGCAGCTAGACAAAATCTTGACTATATTGGTGCGGTAGATCCTGCGGCCTACAATATTGGTCCTGCAAATATCACAGGAACCACCTGGGGCGCAGACCACGTAGGTGAATTGTGGTGGGACATTAGTTCTGTAAGATTTATTGACCCCAACCAAGATTCAATAGTGTACGCAAGTCGTCGCTGGGCTCAGTTGTTCCCGGGTAGCGAAATTGATGTGTACCAATGGGTGGTCAGTTCACAACCACCGGGCAGCTATACTGGCGAAGGCGTACCGCTGAACACAGCGTCTTACACTATTAATAGTAAACTTACTATAGACGGAACATTTGCCACTGAATATTATTTCTGGGTGCGAGGCATTACAGTCACTGCCACACAACTGGGCAAAACATTGCCAGCCAGCACAGTGGCGTCCTATATTCAAGATCCACGTGCTAGTGGTATTGCCTACATGGCACCTATCAATGCCAGTACTATTGCATTGTACAACAGTGCTGATTATATTGAAGCCAGTGATACTATTATCAGCATTGAGTTTGATCGTGAATTGACCACAGACAACGTTCACGTGGAATACGAACTAATCCCACAAGATCGTGCAGACGGTTTCTTGAGTTCTGGCCTATATCGCAAATTCCAAGACAGTTTCTGCGGCGTTGACACCTTTGGTAACTTGGTACCAGACCCCAACCTAAGTCCAGCTGAGCAGTATGGTGTGCAATTCCGCCCACGACAGAGCATGTTTGTGGACCGTTTGGCTGCACTCAAGAACTATCTTACCAGAGCCAATGCAGTGCTGGCTCAGTACCCTATTGCGGAAACAAGAATTTTCAATCTTTTAAATTCTAGTGAACCAGAACCTAGTCAAACATCCTTGGTAAATGGAGTTACAATAACCAATTGGAATCTTCGTGTGGCAACCCAAGAAATATTGGGATTCCAGGAACCATATTGGAGCAATCCTGATGGTCCTATTCCTGTTGGCTACAAATACCTAGTGGTGTCTGACAGCGCCAACCGAGGCTTGTGGACCATTTATACAGTACAAAACAGTGACGTCACAGCAGGACAACGTGTATTGGTGCTGACCAGTGTGCAAGGATACAATACCCCAGACTACTGGAGTTACATTGTATGGAACCGCCCGGGATACAACCCCAGTACCAAGGTAATCACAGAAGTTGTAAACTACGCAGCTTTGAGTGCGCTCACAGTTGACATTGGCAGCTCAGTCAAGGTCACAGCCAATGCGCAAGGCAAGTATGAAATTTATCTGCGCACTGACACAGGATGGGAACGTGTGGTACTACAAGATGGCACCATAGAATTTTCAGCAGAATTGTGGGATTATGCTCTGGGTAGATTTGGATTTGACCTTGAAGTATTTGACGCACAGTACTACGACCAAGAGCCTGTGACAGAAACTCGCAAGGTTATTCAAGCCATCAATGAAGAGTTGTTTGTGGACGACTTGGCCCTTGAACGGAACCGGGCTCTGGTGCTGATGTTTAACTATGTGCTGAGTGAATTCTCAGCACCCGAATGGTTGGTCAAAACATCCTTGATTGATGTAGACCATAGAATCCGAGAACTGTTACCGTTCCAGAACTATCGTCAAGACAACCAAGAATTTGTGTCAGACTATATTCAAGAAGTCAAGCCATATCATGTGAGTATTAGAGAGTTCAATTTGAAGTACACTGGCAGTGATCAATCTTTTGGAGACAACACAGACTTTGATGTGCCGGCTTATTTCAACACTGATCTGCAGGTGGCAAAATACACCAGCCCAATCTTGTTGCCTTATCAAAACAGCACAGCATTCAATGCCAGTATCAATATTCAAAGCGATCTACCTGCATCAAGCACAGTGTGGGAAACATGGCCTTATTCACAATGGTATACAAATTATCTGTTGAGCCTCGACAGTGTGGAAATAATTGATAGCGGATCTGGATACAATGAACCACCTCAAGTGACATTTGTAGGCGATGCTGTGGTAGAGGCGCAAGGTACCGCAGTGATCAACAGCCTGGGTCAGGTAGTAGCAATCACAATAACTGATCCTGGTCAAGGATATCGCAGTACGCCCACCGTTGAATTTAGCGGTGGTAACGGTACAGGTGTTAGAGCCTATGTGCATCTGATTGGTGCAGGCCAAGGACAAACGTTCAACACTGAACAAACTGGTGCAGTAGAAAATTACAATCTAGTAAGAACTTTCCGTACTGTGATCAAGTATGACCGCTTCCAGTATTTTAGTGACGTTCAAACATGGAGTCCCGACGGAACATACCAAGATGGCCAGTTGGTAAGATTTGACAATCGTGTGTGGCAAGCCGCCAGTGCTGATTCTACTGCGGTGGTCGGCCCAACTTTTAATCTAGAAGATTGGACAGAAATAAATGCAGGCACATATAACAACGGCGTGGGCCTGACAGGTGTAGACCGTACCATGGGACTGTATGTGCCAGGAGTAAATGAGCCTGGACTTGAATTGCCCCTGCTGATCGACGGTGTTGATTATCCTGGTGTGCAAGTATACGGAGATTATTTCCTAGGCGATCCGCTGGCAATAGATGCAGAATATGCCAGCGAATTTACAGATGCAACCCTGGGCACATTGCCCACTGACATCAATGTTGATGGTGGTGAGTTCATTGGTTTGTATGAAGGTCATGCTCCTGAAGAATTGGTCAATGGCGCAGAATTTGACACACTAGACATGCGTGTGTACACTAGACCAGGTGCTGATTGGAGCCGCGACGGACATGGTTTCCAACTGGGAACCATACGATACGAATACGAACCTGCGGTAACTTCAACTTTGAGTTGGGCAGGTGTTGTTGAACATCCGGTGCAGGTGTTGGTCAGTAATATTACCACAGGAATAGATCTTGTGCCAGGCACTGATTTTACCATTGACTGGGACGATTACACAATCACATTGTTGACCGTGACAGCGGGTGACATTGTGAACATTTCAGTGTATGAGCTGGGCGGCGGCAGTCAATTGTATCGTGCCAATTATCTTGGCGGAGATATTGGCTCTACAGTAGTAATTCCAGTAAACACTGCAGAAATCAGCGATGTTTATGTGTTTGTAAATGGTGAGTCGGTTGGCAACATCTCTTGGACACCTTATATTGACAGCACTGCATGGAATATTTTGAATAGTTATTCAAGATTGGACATTGTAAACAACAGTGGTACCTATTATCGCGCACAGCAGAATGTGCCAGCAGGAATTGTTATCACCAATCTAGACTACTGGATCAGTTTTGTGCCCACACTTGAGAGTGAAGTTGATCTTGGCACCAGTTATGGTCTAGGAACTGGCATTGCTCTGGTGGCATTTGGTTTGACCACAGTTGAGGCTGGTTATTTTGTCAAAGGCAATCAATATACCATTGCCACACTTGGTACTACTAATTTTGTGTCAATAGGCGCTGCTTCAAACACAGTGGGAGTGACATTTACTGCCACAGGTGCTGGCACAGGAACAGGTACAGCCACTATTGACTACAGTTGGAGCACTCCACAAGTACAGTACAAAGTGGCTGATGCAGCCATGGTGGCTACTCCAGTGATTACATTGATTAACAGTATACAAGGCAGCAACTCTGCCAACATGGTGGTTACACGTAACGGATTAAGACTTCAACCACCAGAAGGTATTGAATGGTACGGTAATAATGTTGAAGTAAGTTTTGGACTACCGCAACGCGGTGGCTACAGTCAGAGCATCATTGATGCGCCTAATGACATCCAAGTCTGGGTAGACAACGTGTTACAAGTACAAAGTATTGGTGCTACCATAGGTGCCTACAGCGTGACCAACTGGGCAGGGTCAAACACACCAGGACGTCAAGTGGTGTTTACTAGTCCACCATCCAACGGCGCTAGAATATTGATCAGTGTAGATACTGAAGCAGATTATCGAGTGGTAGCAAACACCGTACAAATTTCTTCAGGAGTAAACCTAGATGATGTGTTTGCTGTTATCACCTGGAACGACACAGCACAACAAAATCCAGTGACCTTGGTATTCAATGGTCCTATAGTGACTGGATTGACCATTGCTGAACCTTATGACAGCACAGTTTATGATGCCGCAACTGTATCAGGCGATCCTGGATCGTATGATTATTCTGTTGGTACTGCGGTGTCCAGCAATGACTTTTTATTGAACCGAACCAGCGTTAATGCAGGACGGTTATGGGTGACCTTGGATGGATATAGATTGTTTGAAGGCGCTGATTTTACAGTTGAAGATGACGGATCAACCCTTGAAAGTGCAACATTGATCTTGGCCCAAGGCGCTATTTCTCCTTCACAAATTCTTGCTGTGACCATGTTCACTGACAGCATAGTACCAGAAGCCATGGCCTTCCGTATATTCCAAGACATGCGTGGGGTACAGGCCACATACAGAATTACTGCCGCAACTTCAACTACACTGAGTCAAGATCTCAGCGCCACGGCTGACACCATTCATGTTACAGATGCTTCTGCGTTGACCGAACCTAATCTTGAGATAGGTGTATTTGGTGTAATTACTATTGATGGTGAACGCATCATGTACCGCAACAGAAATACAGCCCTTAATACTGTCAGCAGTCTACTACGTGGTACTGCAGGAACTGCCGCGGCCACACATGCAGTAGGCGCAGCGGTTAATGACACTGGGCGCGGCAATTTACTAGATCAACAATATCAAGATTACATAGTAAGTGACACAGCCATGGGCGATGGCACAACCAGTGTGTTTTATGCACCCTCTATTGACGTAGCTAATTTTGAAGACAGCTCAACAGAAAACTTGTCTATTGAAGTATACGTGGGCGGGCGCCGTCAATACAAGTACAGCGATACCACAGCCACTAGCAAATATCGTTGGTTCCTGAGCCAATTTGACCCAGTTACCATTGAATTTGTGGTAGATGACACTGTGTATCCCACATTGCAAGCGCCAGCAGAAGGTAGCGAAGTTACTATTTTGGTCCGCCAGGGTGTAACTTGGTATCAACAAGGAGCAACAACTGCCAGCAACGGGGTTGCGCTACAAGACACTGACACCCTGGCCGCAAGGTTCTTGCGCGGTGAATAAAGTAGGCTAAATAAGTGATCATGTCAAACACACAACAAAAACAACCAGTTGAGGCCAAAACGCAGGAAAAACCCAGCCGGCCCAACGAAACCGGATCTATATCTGTCCAAGCGCACATGAGAATTTTTGATCCTAAAACACAGAAAACCTACGTGGAGGGTCGTGCATGATTTCGGCAGGATTGGCAAAAATTACTGGGCATGTGAAAATACATGACCCTGTCAGCGGCGAGATTTTTTACAACGATCACAACGCTATTCACTATGAAAACATATCTATTGCTATGGCCCAGACTCTCAGCGATAGAAATATTGGCTATATCTACCAAATGGCATTTGGCAACGGTGGTAGCTCAGTAGATCCTACTGGAGTTATTACATATTTGCCTCCAAACACCACCGGACAAAATGCTGACTTGTACAACCAAACCTATCAAAAAGTAGTCAACGATAATTCAGCGGCTGACACTGACCCAGTCAATAACAAAATGACAGTGTTGCACACATCGGGCAACGTGTATACAGATATTTTGGTGCAGTGTTTGTTAGATTACGGTGAGCCAGCCCAACAGCAGGCCTTTGACAATTCAACCAATTTTAACGGAGAATTTGTGTTTGATGAACTGGGACTCAAGGTCTGGAACGGTGCAGTAGATAACTTGCGCCTGATAACTCACGTTATTTTCCACCCTGTACAAAAGAGTTTAAATCGTCAGATTCAAATCGATTACACTGTGAGAATTCAGACATTGAGCAATATCAATGCTGTATAAATATTGAACTAGGAAACAGACATGGCATATACAATCAATCTTACTGACGGCAGCGTGTTTGCCACAGTCAACGACGGTACAGTAAACACCGCAAGTAGCATGACTCTTGTGGGTAAAAACTACGCAGGGTACGGAGAGTTTTTGGATGAAAACTTTATACACTTGCTGGAAAACGGCTCAAATACTTCAGCTCCAGTAGCACCTCTTACAGGACAACTATGGTGGGACAAAACCAACAACCTGCTGAAAGTCTATAACGGTAGCATATTTAAAACTATCAGTGCCGCCACTGCCAGCGCCACTCAACCCGCATCAAACGTCACAGGTGACCTTTGGTATGACACCACAAACCAACAGGTCAAAGTATACACAGGCGCCAGCTTTATTGTGGTAGGACCTGCATTTACATCAACAGAAGGCACAGCTGGTGCAATTCCCGAAACAGTCAACGATAACACAGCAACCCCTCACTTTGTGACTGGTCTTTATGTGGCAGGTACCAGGGTAGGTCTAGTATCCAAAGACGCAACTTTCACTGCTGCGGCACCAACATCAACATTGTTCCCCACAGTGTTCAAAGGCATTACCATGAGCAACTCGGCAGACACTGTGCTTGCCGGCAACATTCGAAATGGTGGCAACGTGGTAGTCACAGCAGGCGGTGCTACCACTGCTATTGTACAGGCTACTGGTGTTTTGATCACAGGATTCAATTCAGTAACAGGTAACGTGATTGGTGGCAATATCACCACAGCAGGTTTGGTCACTGCGTCGGGCAATATCACTGGCGCCAACGTGATCACAACAGGTTTGGCCACTGTGACAGGCAACGTGATTGGTGGTAACGTGACCACCGCAGGTAACGTTGTTGCTACAGGTCTTGTGAGTGCTGGGGGCAACGTGATTGGTGCCAACATCACCACAGCAGGCGTAGTCACTGCCACAGGCAACATCACTGGTGGTAACATCATAACAGCAGCCTTGATGCAGTCAGCCAACGTGTCAGCCACTGCCAACGTACAAGCTGGAAACTTACGAACAACTGGTTTAGTATCAGCTGCAGGCAACGTCACATCTGCTGCAAACATTGCTGGACAATTCTTTATTGGTAACGGATCGCAACTAACAGGCTTGAGCTTGGGTGTTTCGGTTACTAAGTTTGAAAACGGCACATCCAAGGGTGAAGTAAACGCACCCAATGGCAACATTGGGTTCACAGTGGCTGGAACAGCCAACGTGGTCACAATTGATACCACAACAGTTTATGCCAACGTGGTCAGCGTTCAAAGCATTGCCAAAACAGGATCAAATGGAGTTGGAAACATTGGTTCCAGCGCCAACTACTTCAATCAAGTGTTTGCCACTGCTACCACAGCCTTGTATGCTGACGTTGCAGAACGTTTTGCGGCAGACGAATCCCTTGAGCCAGGCACAGTGGTTGAACTGGGCGGCACTAGAGAAATTACCCGTTCTATTAATGATCTAAGTGAAAATGTGTTTGGTGTGATAAGTACAAGACCAGCTTATACCATGAACGGTGCCGCTGGTGATGATGACACTCACCCTCGAGTGGCCATGACAGGGCGTGTGCCAGTCAAGGTCACAGGATACGTGAAAAAAGGCGATCGCTTGGTGTCAGCAGGATCAGGACAGGCTCGTGCCGCACAACCTGGAGAAGCTACTGCATTCAATGTAATTGGACGCAGCTTGGTTGACAAACCCACTCCAGAACCAGGTACAATTGAAGCTATAGTGACCATAAACAACTAAGCAGGAAAAAACACAATGACTTATTCATCAGGTGGATTGATTCAAGCCACAGACTACAACGGTTTTGTTAGCACCAATGCTTCCAATATAAATGATCTCTGGAGCACTGGATCAAGTGACAAAGGCTACGGACAAAGCGCCATTTCCACAGTCAGCACCGCTGGTACCATCACTGCCACACAATGGGCCTCTTTGGTCAATACCTTGAGCAGCCTAGGCAGTCAAACTAGTACTTCTCTCACAGCTAGAACAGCGCCCACAGCAGGCACTTTGATTTCAATACTGGCCGCAGTCAACACCGATATTACTAATGTCACTACCAATCGCAACAACGCGGCAGCAGTGGGATCACAATTTACAGGATGGTCAGGAACCAATTCAAAGACCGCGGCCACATCAGGGGCTACCTGGACCATTACTTTTACCAACACAGTGACATTTGCCAGTGCCGCTGCCGCACGTTATTTTTTCAACGGTGGCGGTCTGATCAAACTGGATGTGAGCAAAACAGCCACTGGTGCCCTGGGCGATCCTGAGTGGAACGACTTGGCCAGTACACTGTGTGGAGACATTTATATTTCCGGAGCAGGCACTGCGCACACCATTGCTGGCGTATCCTACACAGGAACAACCAAGATTGGTGGAACTGGTACACCGTCAACACTACAAACCAGTCTGGGATGGTACAACTTGACCACCAGCGATCAAGTGATCTACAAACAATTTGCAGACACAGCGCCCTACACCACCAACTTCATACAACACTCAGCCAAAACAGCCGGATCAGGAACACAATTGGTCATAACCACATTATGGTCTGCCAGTGACGGCGATCCAATTTCCGGCGGCACTGCACCTACTGGTGCAACTCCAGGTACAGCACCTTGTACCATTTGCACGTATTTCCCCCCAAGCACAACTTACCTAACTTCAGCAAGTTGGGGCACACCAACTGTAGCAGCCACAACTGTTTAACCAAAAGGGGCTGTTGCCCCTTTACTTTTCCCAAAATTTCTTGTACAATAAAGCATGGATACAGATGCCTTGATTGCTCACGCACGAGCACGTTTCGATCACGTTGCCGCAAAACGTGTGCTTAAAGAAAAATACCAAGCCCGAATGATTTTTGCTCATGCTGGTGGCATGTGGCAGGCTGGCCCAGAACTCATAAACATCTTGGCCACTGTGCCACCGGGCGATGCAGTGCTGTTAGATTTATATGAAAACCCAGTACAGGTTCGTCCTGAAGAACTGCGTGGCCTGGCCATGCAACGCTGGCAAGAACAAATGAACGCCTGGCTGGTAGAATATGATCAGTTGAGCAAGAAACGATGACACGTGGCGCACTGATATTTGCTTTCAACAATGAACAAACAGACTACTTGGAAATGGCTGCTTGGTCAGCTGAAAACATTCGTAGGCACCTCAACATTCCAGTGGCCGTTGTCACAGACAGACCAGACGCAGACTCGGATAGAAGATTTGATCAAGTCATTAGAGCCCTACCTGCAACCGGCGGAACACGTTGGTTTGAGGATTATGAAGCGACTGTGTCTTGGCACAACGCAGGTAGAACTGATGCCTATAATCTTAGTCCATGGGATCATACGCTTGTACTCGACGCCGACTACGTAGTAGCAGACAGTGATCTAAATCAATTGTGGAACCAAGCAGATTTCATGTGCCATAGATTGGCATTTGATATAGCAGGAGGCGAAGGATACCTAGACGAGTTAAACTGTTTTGGACAGCATCGGATGCCCATGTGGTGGGCCACAGTAATGATGTTTAGACGGTCAAACACAGCACAGTACATATTTGATTGTATGAACATGGTGCGAGACAATTGGCAACACTACAGAGACTTGTATGGTATTCAAAAAGCCACATATCGTAATGACTTTGCGCTGAGTATTGCAATAGGTATTGTATCAGGACAAACATTTAAAATAGAAGAAATACCTTGGCCCTTGGCCAGTGTCCTGCCCAATACAAAGCTAGAAAAATTAGATCAAGATCATTACAGATTAGAATACAAAAATGCCAATAACAAACTTTACCAAATGAGCTTTGGAGGTTACAGTTTCCATGCCATGGGAAAGAAACATCTAGGAGATATAGTTGAAACCGATAGCAGAGCAAGGCTACTTGATAGTAGCACACAACACCAAAGAGGTTGACTATGTTGACTGTGCCCGTACCTTGGCCAAAACAATCAAGTACTGGCATCCTGATGCACAGATCTGTTTGTTAACCAACGAGCAGGTAGGACCCGATATACTGTTTGATTACGTACACCAGTTTCCGTTTCCACTAAGTGAAAATCCCTATGCCAATGACTGGCAAGTGTTTCAGGCCACGCCGTTTCGAGAAACAATCAAACTGGAAGCAGACATGATGATTACCAGCGCAATCGACTACTGGTGGACCATGTTACGCAATCGTGATGTGGTAGTGAGTACTGGATGCCGAGACTGGAAAGATCAACGTGCGAGCGCACGACATTATCGCAAGGTGTTTGATGCAAACAATTTGCCTGATGTATACAATGCCATCACGTACTGGCGCAGATCAGAAACTGCACAAGAGTTCTTTGCCACTGTGCGTAACATATTTGAAAACTGGGACGAGTTCAAGAAGCTACTGAAATTTCCTGAAGATGTGCCCAGCACAGATGTAGTGTATGCCATGGCGGCCAACATCATTGGACCCGAAACATGCACCATGCCATTTGCCAGTTACCCAAAAATTGTACACATGAAGCGACACATTGCTGGAACTCAACGTGAGAGATGGGAAGACGAAATGATATGGGAATACAAAGACTACTTGATGCGTGTAAACTCTATTGCACAATGGGGTGCTTTTCATTATCGTGTGAAGGACCTGCGTGATGCAGATAGATGAGTTCTGGAGCATACTGCATGCCATGCCCAAACCCCAGCCGGTGTTTTTTAGACTGTACCATCAGGACGGTGTGCCATTATTCTACAGCATGGAAGATCTGCCTGGTACATACATTGAGATTGATGCAGAAACATTCAGTAGATCGCCCATGCATGTGCGAGTACGAGACGGCCAGTTGGTAGAACGCATTTGGCAAACAACTGCCAAACTTGTACCCGGTGATACAGGAACACCCTGTCACCCTGATAATGTGGCTATTGTGGTCGCAGACACTGAACCGCATCAACGTTGGAGCAAACAAACATATGAAACAAATTGACGTAGCAGACCTAGACTGCATTTATCTAAGCTATGATGAACCGCAACAAGAAGAATTTTGGGTCAAGATTAAGAACATGGTGCCTTGGGCCAAGCGGGTCAGCAATATACGCGGAAGCGATGCGGCACACAAGGCCGCGGCCCGGGCTTCTGACACAGAACGATTTATCCTCGTGGATGGAGACAATATCCCCGACCCAGCGTTTTTTAACCAAACGCTTGATTTTCCTACACCTGAATACGAAAAAGCTGTGTTCCGCTGGCGAGCTCGTAATCATGTCAACGGATTGATGTATGGCAACGGTGGCTTGAGTTCATGGACACGTGAGCATGTGATCAACATGAAAACACACGAAAACACAGACGGTCGTGATGAGACTGTGGTGGAGTTTTGTTTTGATCCACTATATTGGGCCATGAACGACTGTTACTCAAACACCTATCCCAACGGATCAGCGTTCCACGCCTGGCGTGCCGGGTTCCGTGAAGGCGTAAAGATGTGTTTGCAACGTGGTCGCCGCCCTACACTTGAAGAGTTCAAGACACAGGTACTACGCAATCTAGACAACTTGACCATATGGCACAACATAGGCACAGATGTAGAACACGGAGAATGGTGCATTGCCGGCGCACGTCAAGGCACATACATGACCATGCTCACCAACTGGGACTACACTCTAGTGCAGGACTTTGCGGCCTTGGAACAGTTGTGGCTTACTGTTCAAGATACTCAACCACGCATATTGAGCAATCAACTGGGCACTGAACTAGGCACACAACTAGACCTGCCCATGGCCATACTAGAAGCAGAACAAAGTAGTTTTTTTAAATATCACTATCGTTCAAATTGGCGCAACCAAGGTGTCATGGTTCGAGAGATAGATGTCATACGAGCACAAGAAGGATGGTAACCCAACTGGTTGTCATTGGCGATAGTTTTTGCCATGGAGTAGGAACTGCAAGCCCATTCCGAGATGCGCAGAACACGCACTGGAGTTTTGGACGCTACCTTGCTGACTACTATGAACTAGAATATGTAAATCTAGCCCAACCGGGCATCAGCATTGCTCGCACAGTAGAACTGGCAGTAGACTACCTAGAGCACAATACGGACAGCATGGTTGTGGCGGGCTGGACACATCCAAGACGCATCGGTTTGTACAGCAATCACAGTATGCTACAAATACTTCCCAGTTATGCATTGTTAGGCAACACCGCAGATACAGATGTGTGGACCAAAGAAGAGTCAGGGGTAAAGTTTATTACTGATAAAAATAATTCACAGTATTTAGATACCCTAAGTCAACTACACAAAATCACTGTGAACAATGATTTCTTTGAAGGAGCAGACAACACTGGAAAGGTTGCAGTAAAAATGTTCCGGGCCTGGTGTGCTAGTCAAAACGTTCAACTGATGGATTTCAATGTGTTTCCCAAATTCAACTTGTTGACCACCCCGGCACATGACATCAACTTTGGTATTGTCATGCCCGCAATGGACCGTCATCCCACAAGAGAAGAACAACAAAAGTTTGCTGAACTATGGATATCGAAATATGGAAAAAAGTAAGTTTCTAAACTCAGCAGAGCAAATGAAGGCTGACCTAGGACCTGCACTATGCTTGGCCAAGTGGAAGCAAGTTAGCCTACACCTACAAACAGGCATGAACAACTCCTGTTATCATCCACCCTTGCATGCCATTGATCCTGAGGCTATTGCATTAGACCCAGGTGCGCTACACAACACAGAACACAAGAAACAGCAACGTGTGATCATGTTGCAGAACCAACGCCCTGTAGAATGTAGTTACTGCTGGAACATGGAAGACCTGGGGCAAATGAGCGACAGACACTATAGATCGGGAGAGCCCTGGGCGGCCATAGACTATGAACAAATCAAATCAAGCACAGGCACAGAATCCAATGTCATTCCTTCCTATGTGGAAGTCAATTTTAACAATGCTTGCAACCTTCGGTGTAGTTATTGCAGTCCACAGTTTAGTAGCAGTTGGATGGATGAAGCCCAGCGGCATGGCGCTTTCCCTACTAGCACACCTCATAATGACCCGGAACATTTTACAGGTAGCCGTAGACCCATACCCGCCCGCGAATCTAATCCTTTTGTTGATGCGTTTTGGGCTTGGTGGCCCACACTTTACCCTCGACTACGGCACTTTAGAATGACCGGGGGCGAACCCTTGATGGACCGGAACACCTACCGAGTGTTTGACTATGTGTTGGCCCTGCCCAAGCCAGACTTGCACTTGAACGTGACTTCAAACTTTTCAGTAGAAGATGCGCTTTTTGAAAAGTACCTAGACTATGTAAAACGCCTGTGCAACACGCAGATTGAACATTTTATGCAGTATGTAAGTTTGGACTCGGGCAATGGATTCCAAGCTGAATACATACGTCACGGCATGGACTCACAACGTGTGGTCACTAATGTAAATCGTTATTTGCACGAAGCGCCCAGCCGCAACAGCCTGACCTTTATCATAACCATGAACAATCTGTCAGTGTCGGGGTTCCGTGAGTACATGGAATGGATCCTGCACCTGCGCCAAAGCTACAGTCAGACCTATCAGCGTGTGTGGTTTGATACTCCTGTGCTGCGACAACCTGCTTGGCAAAGTCTGCAATTGTTGCCAGAAAGTTATGCTTTGAAACTGGAACAGTGTGCAGACTGGATGAGCACTCAAGTCACCGACGGCTTGCACGGGTTTAGGGATTATGAAGTGCAACGCCTGCGTCGTGACATTGCCTGGATGCGCGAAGCGCAACACGCAGATTTTGCACAGGAAAAGGCCGACTTTTATAGATTTTTTGCAGAACACGATCGCAGACGCGGCACAGACTTTTTAAAGACCTTTCCTGAAATGCGATCTTGGTGGGCCGAATGTGAGTCATATGCTAGGAACACATAAACTCGTAGTAGACGAATGGGCAGAAGTATGGGACTTGCTCAAGCCCTATGCGGATGCTAGTTTTTGGAAATGGCAAGATGTTGATCTTGATCTTGACGCGGTTTATATTGTTGGGAGAGTGACCTTAAAGGAAAACTGGATATCTATTACTGAATGGGCCAACAAGCATCCAGGCAGTATAATATTTTCAAACCCCGCTGAAGGCAGTCAAACCATACTGTTGCAGTTACAAAGATTGCGAATTACAGAGCACGTGAAAGATGGCCGCATAGGATTATTAACGTCCGGTGACCTAGAGCCTGGCATTGATTATTGCAAAACAGACTGTTACTTCAGCAACATTGTAGAATACACAGAAAACATCCAGGCCCATGAGTCAGTGTATAAAATGTGGCACACCACTGCCAAACCCTATGACTTTGTGTTTCTAAATGGTCGACTGCGACCGCATCGCAAATATCTGATAGATGCCCTGCGCAAACGTGGAGTACTGGAACGTGCGCTGTGGACCAATTTGGGTTCGCAAGTTGAAATGAGTTTTACCAGCCAATTGTCAACCCAGAAACTAGAACCTATTAGATTGTTGCCCCCTGAATATGAAATAGATCGTGCTAGAGAAAACCTCCAGCCCAGTCTGTACACTGATGGCGGTTTTATAAAACATCAACTGTTCAACAACACCTGGGGCGATGCCATTGTGAATCCGCAGGCCTACGTTGACAGTTACTTTAGTGTGGTGACAGAAACCATATTTGACTACCCACGCACATTTAGAACAGAAAAGATATGGAAGCCCATGATCATGTGTCATCCATTTGTGGTGGCAGCCAATCCTGGCTACTACAGAGACCTACGTGCCGCAGGATTTCAAACGTTTGACCGACTGATTGATGAATCATTTGATTCAATTGATGACCCCCAGACTCGTGCTGATCGAATCGTTGACACCGTGGCAGATATATGTTATAATGGTGCAGAGAGTTTTATGATGGCTAGCAAAGATATTTGTAAATACAACTATCAGCATCTACGCGAGCACAATGCTCACGAGCGTGAACAACTTCCCTTTAACTTAGAACAGTATTTAAATGAACGACATTGACTTTAAACACACAGTGCTGGACCAGCTGTCTGGAAGTTTTTGTGCGGCAAAATGGTACAACGCGACCATTTGGTTAGGAAGTGGGCAGACCACAAGTTGCCATCACCCGCCAGCCCATTTGGTGGACCGAGATAAAGTCACAACCAACCCTAGGCTGCTGCACAATACTGATCAAAAGAAAGAAGACCGCCGCAAGATGCTGGCAGGTGAACGTCCCGCAGGTTGTGAGTACTGCTGGAAGATAGAAGACATGGGCCGCGATGCCGTGAGCGATCGTGTGTACAAATCCAAGATATATCCTATAGAGGCCCTGCATGAGGCTAGAAATACACCCCCAGAATCTGACGTTAACCTCCTTACGCTGGAAATTGCTTTCGATCGTACCTGTCAGTTTGCTTGTAGCTATTGCAACCCTGCATTTAGTACAACATGGGCTAAGGACATTCAGCGTAACGGACCCTATGTTGACCTTGTTAGTGATGGCAGGAACCACTTCACTCACACTCATAGCAGTAGTCAGCTCTACAAAGTTACCGAAACTAATCCATATGTTGATGCATTTTTTGCATGGTGGGACTCGGATCTGCATCGCACTCTACAGGAGCTCAGAATCACAGGAGGAGAGCCCCTTATGTCCGCCCACACCTGGCGGCTTATTGACTGGTTTAAAGAGCACAAGGGCAAGAGTACTACACGCTTGGCTATCAATAGTAACCTGGGAACAGATGTCGACGTTGACCGTTTACTCCAGAGTACTCAAGGCATGCAAATAGACTTGTATACCAGTAATGAATCAATGGGCACACAGGCTGAATACATACGTGATGGACTTGTGTGGACAGACTGGACCCGCAACGTAGAGCGACTGCTAGAGTCAAAACAGTTTCGCGGCATACATGTGATGTGTACTATCAATGCCTTGTGCCTGGATAGCCTAGATCAGTTGCTGGAAACAATGCTACAGTGGAAAAACAAGTACGGTCGAGAAGCCTTGAGCTTTACGCTGAACATCCTGCGTTTCCCATCATTCCAAAGCCCGCTGGTGTTGCCCGATGCAATTCGCATGAGATATAAAGATCAATTGCAAGCATGGTTAAATGCCAATCTGCACAATGAATTCTTGCACGAGCACGAGATCAATCATTTACAACGCTTGATTGATTATTTAGACGTAGTAAAGACCCCGCACTCAGACGCATTTGAAATGCCCAAATTGTTGAACGACTTTCGTCAATTTTATTCACAATACGATCAACGCCGCGGCAAGAATTTTTGTGAAACGTTTCCCGAACTAAAAGAATGGTACAACTCATTATGAAATACAATTGGAAAGATCGTGTGCCTGTACACATTCCCATAGAAAAACTCACGGACCAACAGCGTGGCAGACTGATAGACAGTGATCGTTTTTGCATGATTCCTTGGATTCACATGCACGGCTGGCCTGACGGTAGAGCGTTTCCTTGTTGCCTGGGAGAGGATGCGCATCATATTGGCAATCTCAAACAGCAGTCAATGGAAACCATATGGAACGATGAACCCATGCGTGAAATTCGACGCAACATGCTGGCAGATCAGCCGTCAAAGCAATGCACACGTTGTTATGAACAGGAAGATGCCGGGTTCTCCAGCATGCGTAACAACTCAAACAAACACTTTGGGCAACACATAGCAGAAGTAGATGCCACCCTGCCTGATGGTACACATCCTGAAATGAAACTGCGTTACTGGGATGTGCGTTTTTCAAACATCTGTAATCTTAAATGTCGCAGTTGCGGCAGTATCTTTAGCTCACGCTGGTACGATGATGATGTCCGACTCAACAATGGCCAGCCCCTGCGCCCCAGAGTGCAGTTTGCGGGCCGCACAGAAATGGACATATGGGAACAAATGGAGCCGCAGATTCAGCACCTGGAGCAGATCTATTTTGCCGGCGGCGAACCTCTAATAATGGAAGAACACACACGCATCCTGGAAAAGCTGATTGAGTCTGGCAATACCCGTGTGCGCTTGATATACAATACAAATCTAACAGAATTGCGTTACAAAAAGAAATCAGTGCTGGAACTGTGGAAACACTTTGCCAATGTATGTGTGGCCGCCAGCCTGGATGACATGGGAGAACGAGCGGCTGTTATCCGTTCGGGCACAGACTGGGCAGAAGTAGAACAAAACATCAGGGATTTGAAAACTCAGTGCCCGCACATTGACTTTATGATATCTCCCACATTGAGCATAATGAACATATGGAATTTTACCAAGTTCCATCGTTACATGGTGGATCAGAATTTCATTCGCGCTGGTGACTTCAATTTGAACATCCTACAGAGTCCCCAGGAGTATAGAATCGACGTACTGCCTGACGATATCAAACAACGCTTTCGAGCAGAGTTTGAAGCACACATTGAATGGTTACGCCCGCTGGATCCACTGCAACGTGCCACTGGCGGATTTGAAGCCGCCATCAAGTTCATGATGGCACAGGATCGCACACAGTTACTCACAGACTTCTGGGAAACTGCCAGCGATCTTGACTGGAGTCGCAACGAACGCCTGATTGATGTTGTGCCCGAACTGGCAGAGATCATTCAGTACAAACCCGCACACACACGAGTATGAATATACCACATGACAAATTTTGCGTGTTGCCCTGGGTCAGCCTAGAAGCCTCACCCATTGGTACTGTGCGTCCGTGCTGTCTAGCCGATGATGAATTGCTGGATGACGCAGGAGAAAAGTTCAGTTTGTTGACAGCTGACTTTGGGGCTATACAAAACAGCAGAGCAATGACTGAACTACGTGAGCAGTTTCTAGCAGGCAAACAACCACAGACCTGTCGCAAATGCTGGTCAGAAGAACGTGCAGGTCGCACCAGCAAAAGGATGCACACACTAGATAGACTCAAGCACATGGGCATTAGTTCAGAATGGACAGCTGATGCCAAGCCCCTGATGTTCTTGGATCTAAAGCTGGGCAACATCTGCAACTTGAAATGTCGTATATGCGGATCCTGGTCAAGTTCACAGTTTGCTGCAGAAGACATTGCACAATTACCTCGCGAAGAACAGAAAAAGTCACACGCTTATACTATGCTACGGGCCGGTGCCTGGCCCAGAGAAAATCAGCAGTTCTGGTCAGAAATAGACAGTCATTTGAATGACATACGCTATATAGAATTCACCGGCGGCGAGCCCTTTATGATTGACGAGCATTTTGACATGCTACAAGGCATTGTGGATCGCGGCATTGCTGATCAAGTTGAAATACACTACAACACAAATGGCACACAGTATCCAGAACGCGGCGAGGCAATTTGGCGTCATTTCCGCAAGGTAGAAATTGCCTTTTCAATAGACGACACAGGTGATCGTTTTGAATATCAGCGGTCAAATGCTGTGTGGGCAGAAGTGTGTGAGAACATGGATCGTTTCCGGGACCTAAAAGAAATACATGCCAATATTCATTTGCAGATCTGTGCCACAGTAAATGTGTTTAATATTTGTTATATAGATCAATTGGCTGTGTGGCTGGATCGCAATACCGACAGCTTTGAATTTGTGTACTGGAATGTCATGCATGATGCTTGGTATTTCTCAGTTGCCACACTGCCTGACACAGCCAAACTAGCACTGACCCAGCACCTGTTGAACGCACCTATACCTCCACGTTGGCACGGGGAGTTTGCACGTATTGTGGACTTTATGAATGGCGGCGCATCAACAGATGGATTTATGTTGCGCATGAAAATACGGGACTTGGATCAGAAAAGAAATACCAACTTTGCTCAGACCTGTCCCGAAATGGCTCAATTGATTGCGTATGAATAATGTGGTGTACATGTGGGCTCCGGGACAGGTACCCAGTCAGACTGAACGACTGGGGCTGAGTGGGACTATTCAATACTTTGATCCTGCCCAAACCTATGCTGACAACACTGTGTTTTACTATGACTTGTACGGGCCTTATCATGAGCACATTCTAACTCACCTGGCACAAGGCTACAGAATCATATTTGACGGCAAAAATGAACACTACATGCACTTTAGATTGCACTGGATATTCTTAGCATTCTTGCAACATCCTGGGCAGGGACTGATTCTCATCAGCGGCGAGAGTGCTCGACAGATTCCAGGAGTGGAGATCGTGGCAGTTCCCTCGTGGTATTGGATCATGGACCAACAGTCATTGATGTATTTCCAATTACACCGGTATCAACCCCGGCCTGCTGTGACGCACCGTTTCCTAATGACCATAGAAAAGATACGTCCCGAACGTGACTACTTGTGTGATCGGCTGGCGGATCTCTTGCCGCAAAGTCTCTACAGTTATAGACATCGTGATGTATTTTTGCCTAATGATTGGACAGATAGCATGGGCGGTCCATATCAACGCTATGTGAACCCCGAGTGGTTGGACGCTACACCGTTTACACTAGTGGTGGAAACCTACATAGACGAAACTGCGGTGTCAGGATTTAGTCTTACTAACAATGATCATCATTTCTTGTGTGAAAAGAGCTACAAGCCCTTGGCCTGCAAACACCCATTTATAATGGCTTCAACACAGGGCAACTTGGCGTATCTGCGCAGTCAAGGATTTGAATCATTTCCCGAACTGTTTGACGAATCATATGATGACATTGCTGACTGGCGCAAACGTGTTGATCGTGTGACGGAACTGGTACGAGGCTTTGACGTCAGATCAATTGATAATCCCCAAACAAAAGAAAAATTGTTGTACAACAGTGCTAGATTCTTTGATCAGCAACTCACACAACAAATGACACAACAGACTATTGTGCAACCACTCATGAATTTTATTGAACGATAATGGCCCAACAGCAGATCATTTACAATCCCGCAGAACCCAGCATTGGTGTGGCACCTTACATGCAGGCCATACTAGCGGAGAGCTTTGATCTTGTGCCGTTCACACCCGGGCAGACCGCTGGGAATTCTGCTGTGCTCACTGTGTATCAAACAGCCGAATCAGATGCCCAGCCCTGGTATCATGAGCTTGAACAAATGGGCTGCCCAATCATTGTGGATCATTTGCTGGACAGTGATGTTCATAGTGGCAGTACTAGTACTGACCGTCACCTGACCTTGCGCAATGGCCGCTGGATGTGGTACAGCACATCATTGCGTTACACTCGTGCAGGATTTGACCAGTATCAGCCGCAACGCTGTCGGGACCGTGACTTTTTGATGATGATGAACAAGCAACGACCACACAGAGATCAGGTGCTTGAGCAGTTGGCACCCATACTAGGCAACGCATTGTACAGTTATGTTGATCGTGGGATTGATATTGCAGAATCGGATTCAAGACAAAGCCATCGAGATCTACACTGGTATGACTATTTTAATCCGGCCTGGTACGATCGTACTGGATTTAGTGTGGTAGTGGAATCCTGGATGAGATCCGACGCATATTTTGCCAATCCCGGCGAACCTGAACCCAATGCATTTGTGCGATTGCGCCCTAATTATCGCACAGAAGTGTCAGAAAAGATATTCAAGCCCTTGGCCTTTCAGCACCCATTTATTGTGTACGGATCTGAAGGCACCCTGCGTTATTTGCAAGCACTGGGATTTGAAACGTTTGACAACTTGTGGGACGAATCATATGATTCAATCACCAGCGACTCGGCCAGATTTGATGCAGTCACACGCACAATAAAATCAGCTGTGGCACAGCCGCTGACTCTAGATCCGTTGACCCAACAAAAACTACAGCACAATCGTGAAAGATTCTGGGATCAACGCCTGGTAACTGATCTAGTACGTCAAGAAGTCATACACGACATTCTGGAGTTCCTGCTGTGATTTACATTTGTGGCGACAGCTTTGGTGTGTCAGATCCTGCATACGGGCCTGGCTGGATGGATCAGATTGGTGCCACAACCAATTTCTGTCAGGTCAGTGCCAGCAACCTGTTGATAGCACAGCAGGTGGATCGTGCTATTGCAGCCGGGGCTGATCGAATCATTGTGTTGTTTACATCCAGCACAAGATCAGAAAAGGTTGAAAATGGTCAGACCATTCCATTCAGTTGGCACACAGCCACGGCCACAACCACACCATTTTCCGCAAATCAATTACGCATACTACAAGAATACTTTGCAGAGTTTCATGATCTAGGTCTTGCAATATATACAAATCAGTGTATAATACAACACACACTTGGCTGTTTACACAAGTCAGGTGCGGACTATACATGGGATCAAGGCGGGTTTGAACATGCCAGCATGGGCGGGCGACTGTGTTTTGAAGAATACAACAGCACACGCAGTGATCTATGCTTGTGGGACTATGCACACACCAGACAGTATCGTCCGTATTATCACATAACAGATGCCCAGGTGCATCGGGACATAGCCACTTATTACAGGGAAAGATTCCAATGAAAAAGATACTGGTATGCGGAGCAGGCGGATTTATCGGCACACATCTGGTGCGCAGTCTGCGAGCACAAGGGCACCATGTGATAGGTGCAGATTTACGATTCCCTGAGTACTCAATCACAGCCGCAAATGAATTCCACCAAGTGGATCTGCGCAATCAACGCCAGGTCACAAGACTGATCACAACGGATATAGATGAGATATATCAGCTGGCCGCGGACATGGGCGGTGCAGGGTTTATCTTTACCGGGGAAAATGACGCTGACATCATGCACAACTCAGCCATTATTAATCTAAATATTCTGCACGAAATGACCTTTAAAAGGATACCTCGAATCTTTTACTCATCCAGTGCCTGCATGTATCCCGCACACAATCAACGTGACCCTGACAATCCCATCATGAGCGAAGCATCAGCCTATCCTGCAGACCCTGATTCAGAGTACGGCTGGGAGAAACTGTTTAGTGAACGTCTGTATGCCAGCTTTGCTCGCAACTATGGCATTGATGTACGCATAGCCAGACTGCACAATGTATTTGGTCCTGAATCAGCCTGGACAGGTGGACGTGAAAAGGCACCTGCGGCCCTGTGTCGCAAGGTGCTAGAAAGCACAGGCACAGTGGATGTATGGGGCCCAGGACATCAAACCCGAAGTTTCATGTACATAGATGAGTGCATAGAAGGCATCACAAGATTAATGGCCAGCAACTACACACAGCCCATTAACATAGGATCGGCCAGAATGATTGCCATTAATGAACTGGTTTACATGATTGCTGATATTGGCGACAAAAAGATCATGATCAACAATGTGCCGGGACCACTGGGTGTGATGGGCCGTGTGAGCGATAACACACAGATTCGTCGTGTGCTGGGCTGGGAACCTCCAGACAATCTAGAGTCGGGCCTGGAACAAACACTAAAATGGATTGCTCAACAGCGTTATGCACAAGCCTGATACCATGTGTCTAGCACCCTGGGTGCATACATATCTAAGCCCACAAACTGAGCGTAGAATGTGCTGTGCCAGTCGCGAGCCTGCACAAAACTTTGAACAGTATATAGATACTAGTGCAGGAACAGGACGTTATATTCCTGTCACACTAGACGAGCACTGGAATTCAGAACACATGAGATCAGTGCGCCGCAGAATGATGGCCGGAGAAACCTTACCAGAATGCGAAGTTTGCAATGATAAATTACTTAATACGTCCGTATACCGCGATTATTTTTCACAATTATTCGGAGCAAGAATTGCTGAGGTATGGGATAACACTGAACCAGATGGATCGACTAGTATGCGCCCTGTTTCATGGGATTATAGGTTCAGCAACTTGTGTAACTTTAAATGCAGAACCTGCGGGGATATGTTATCAAGTGCGTGGGAATCAGAACAAAAGACACACAATATGGTGGATTATTCTAACAGCAAAAACAATTGGATGGTGCCCGCCGTTAGACAAGAAATATCTAGGTATCAAGACACTCAAATTGAAGCCGAATTTAGTTCAGCTGTAGAGAATCATAGTGTAGAAGAAATCTACTGGGTAGGTGGCGAACCCCTGATGTACGAACAACATTGGCGCTACATGAAAAGAATAGTAGAATTGGGAGATGGAGGAAAATTATATGCAAGATACAATACTAACCTTAGTCGTGTGGATTATCGTGACTGCAATCTATACATGGATATTTTATCAAATATTCGGGACTGGCAAATCTGCGCCAGCCTCGACGGAACAGGGGCAACAGGAGAATACATCCGCACAGGCTTATCCTATCCATTATTTTTAAACAACTTTCGACAGGGCTTGGCCATAGCCTCTAATCCGCGTCAGATGCGCCTGGACTTTACACTCACGCTGCCGGGCATGACTGAAGTAGATCGCATGAATAGTCTAGCACAAGAATTGGGTGTGGAGATGCTGGCCAAAGTAATATTCAGCTTTTCACCAGATATTGTTATGAGTCCATTGGCACTACCTAGAGAGTTATTGGATCCATGGGTTGACGAGTTAGCAGGCCGCTCCGCAGGCGCAATGCGTGATGTACTGTTACAATTAAAGACCCGGCCTACATTTGCAGAACAATGGCCGGACACTTATCAAGCAGGGCTTGTGAAAGGCAAGGCTCGTGTGTTAAAATTAGAACAAATAAGAACACAGACTGTGACAATGAGTGACATCCTGGGCTCACGTCCAGAAGTACTAGAATGGTGGATGAAAATTGCTTGATTCAATTGAAATAGACTTACGCGGTACAGACGACAAAATCTTAACAGTGTACATAGATGTTGCAGACAACAGTTTGAGTCGTAAATGGCTTGGGGCATTAAATGACGTCATTCAACGTGATCTGCATTTAGAAAAGAACTACTGTTGGTTGGGCTGGACAGAAAGTGCAAGGAACGCTGAATACTTGTGTACGCAGATCAATAGATCAATCATGTCCATTAATGCCAGTGCGCTAGATTATCGTATACAAGACTTCTTCTCACCTGCCAATGTGATACAAGCAGATCTAGACATCAATCATGCGCGAATGAATCAACTGCATCGCTACTTTGAAGATCTGCAGGGCACAGCAGGCGCAATGAGTGTGCATTACACAGCCGCAGATGATGTCACACGCTGGCACATACGTCAACTAAACTTGTTGTGTCACGAACTAGAAAGTCTTGTGTTGAGCATGCGCAAGGCAGTGCAAGCGCCAGAATGGCGTAGACCCAGTCAACTCATGTGTTGGTTGAATGCTCCAAGATTTGAATTAGAGGCGGAAGATTATGATCTCTTTGGTATCGATACTATTAACCGTAGTCTGGGCGGTGTGTATGTGGGTGTTAATAAAGCAGTGGGCAAACATCATTGGGAAGTGTTCTGTGACGAAGGCAGAGATTCAAGAATTGGTGAGCTGGTCACTACAGGACTACGCACACAGACTCAAGCCGCTGCGGACTTTGATATTGAATGGGCACGTGATCCCGGCCAATACCATTGGCAAATCAAACAGTTGGGAGAATTTCGTGAATGGCTTGCCCGGAATGGATTCAACCCAGATGACCCCGGCCTCACAATTGGGCACCCGCAGGTGGGGCAGGTTGATCTTGCCAGGTCGTTTGGCACAACCGACTACCAAGCGATCTGGGCACAATTAGCACAACATCTAGATGTGTATTCAGTGCGTACCAGCACTGCCACGGCTATATACAACTACAGCTGGAGTGATCCAGACTGTATGGAACAACAGATTAAGGAACTAACATGAAATGGATTCGCAGACTTTGGGACAGAATTACCCTGGAATATCGTTATCGCAAAAAACTAAAAGAACTACGCAAACGAGATCCTTTTATCTATAAATGAAAAAACAGTTGCTCACAGTTGGAGACAGCTTTACCTACGGCGATGAACTAAAGGATTGCTATCAAGCATGGCCCTATGGGCTGGCAGACCGCTTGGATTATGAAGTACACAACATGGGGCAATCAGGTGCCAGCAATGCCAGCATACTGCGCAGAACGCTGGAAGAATTGGCTGTGAATCATTATGATTTGGTAGTGATCGGCTGGACCAGTCCTGGTAGAATAGAATGGAAAGACGATATTGGCATTGCATACAATGTATGGCCAGGATATCCGCACACAGCACCGTTGTTTCAGGATCATCCCTGGCGCACGGACTTGTTGAATTACATCAGTCAACATCATGATTCAGCATATCTGTACCAACAATATCTAATACAAGTAATCTCCTTGCAATCGTATTTCCAAGCAAACAACATCAACTACAGAATGATAGATGTCAGACACAATGATTACTATCGCCGAGTCGGAGCTGAAATGCACGAACAGTTGGCCAAACAAATACACGTAGAAATGTTTATAGGCTGGAACAAATTTGGAATAATTGAACTGACCAAGGACTGTGCTTATGGCCCATGCGGTCACCCATTAGAAAAAGGACACGAAAGAATCGCAAATGAAATTGCAAAACATATTGGGAATTAGTGCAGGCTTTCATGACGCTGCGCTGACCTTGATCAATGATCATGGTGACATTGTATTTGCCGGGCACTCAGAACGCTACAGCAAACAAAAGAACGATGAAAATCTATCATTGGGACTGTTGCACGAAATAACCAAATACAATGTGCAACACATAGCCTACTACGAGCGACCCTGGGCCAAGCAGTTAAGACAACTGTATGCAGGCCAAGGAATTGAGTGGAACAAACTGACTGCCAAGCAAATATTGACCAGCCAAATTGGTCAAGAGTTTGATGCGTTTCCCAGCGACAGAATCAGCACACACAATCATCACTTGAGCCATGCGGCAGCAGGCTTTCAAACCTCACCGTACGAACGTGCCACAGTAGTGGTAATAGATGCCATAGGCGAATGGGACACTGTGTCGATTTGGGGTGCAGAATATGATCGAAAGGGTCGGGCACAGTACAAGAGACTATGGCGGCAGAGGTATCCGCACTCCATTGGCCTGTTCTATAGTGCAGTCACTCGCCGCATTGGCCTACACCCACTAGACGAAGAATACATCACAATGGGCATGGCCGGCTGGGGTCGCAATACCTGGTATCATGACATGCGTGAGCACGTGATTGCCAACGAAAGTGACATACGCTTGAAACAAAACTTTCACACAGGTATGAGTGATGATTTCTTAGTAGGGTCTAGCAATGAAAACATTGCAGCCGCTGCTCAAATGGTAGCAGAGGATCTTATTCGTCAAGTGATGATTCGTGCTAGAAACTTTGAATTTAGTTCTAATTTGGTATACATGGGCGGGGTCGCACTAAACTGTAGCGCCAATCGCATGTTAGGAGAATACTTTGAAAATATTTGGATTATGCCTTGTCCCGGTGATGCTGGCAGTAGCCTTGGTGCTGCCGCTTTGGCTCTTGGGCGTAGAATTAACTGGACCAGTGCTTATTTGGGGCATGATATTCCTGGGCCTTATCCCGTTAATGGCCTTCTGGATCGGCTACTTACTGAACAGATTGTGGGAGTTGCCTCCGGCAGAGCTGAGTTCGGCCCCCGCGCACTTGGAAACCGTAGCCTCCTTGCGGACCCTAGAGGCAGCGAGATCAAGGAGAAAGTAAATGAAATCAAACGAAGACAACAGTTCAGACCCTTTGCGCCTGTTATTCTGGAGGAGCTGGCTGACATGTACTTTGATATGCCTAGGGGTTTCCATAACAGTAGGTATATGCAAACAGTCGCTCGTTGTAGGCATCCTGAGTTATTTCCTGCTGTCATTCATGTTGATGGCACTAGTCGTGTACAAACTGTTCCCAAGGACGGATCAGGCATAAGAGAACTATTAGAAAAATGGTACGTAATGACTGGGTGTCCCATGTTGTTAAACACCAGCTTGAACATACGTGGAGAACCCATGGTAAACGATCGAGCAGATGCCGATCGTTTTGAAAAACTATATGGCGTAAAGGTGTGCAGTTGAAACTCACGTGCGTCAACGGATCTCAACGTCTTTGGGCCATTAGTGACATCTGGCCCCAGGAGATGGTGGATCAAGTCCTGGCAATTGATTGGCTTGCTGAGCCAGCTGTGCCTAACTGTCCCGGTGAAGGACCAGGACGTAGAAATCTTTTGCCAAAGTATGATTGTATTAGGCAGATTGATGAACACATGCTAAAACATCTTCCTGAGATTAACCAGATTACAAACAGCAATTTTGCCGCAGGTTATAGCACTTGGGTACTGTGTGAACCAGGGTATAGATCGGCAATCCATCACGACGGCGAATTGCGCAATAACATGCTGATATACTGGCATGCTCCAGACTCTTCGTACGGCACAACATTTTATAATTCCAATGATGACAATGATGTATTTCATCAATTTGAATTTGTACCTGGCACAGGATATTTCATGCTGAATCATGCAGATGACACCGGCCACCGGCCAGTTCAATATCACGGAATGCAAAAAGAAATACCAGAAAACTGCTGGCGCTTGATAAGTGCTTGGCAATTTTCTACAATAAAGGTCTGCTCATGATTGCACAAACTCGCACAAGATATCACACAAACTTTTCTTATTTTGTTAATGACGAAATGATTGGCAGTAGCCTACAACGCTACGGAGAGTACCAACAGCTGGAGTTGGAATTTTTACTCAGTATATTAACGTCTGACAGTGTGGTCTACGACGTAGGTGCCAATGTTGGATATCATACCACAGCCTTTGCCAGTCGAGCACGTCAAGTGATCAGTTTTGAGCCCAATCCACAAAATTTTGCACTGTTGCAACAAAACACAGCGGACCATGATCGAGTCACAAGATACCAAGCAGCAGTATCAAACACTCAGGGCACAGGCTACATTGCTGATTTTGATCCCGCAGTGTACGGAAACTTTGGTCACATGACCATGGGCACTTCGGGGGTTGAAGTACCCTGCATGACCCTGGACTCCTTGAATCATGCGCCACCAGACTTGATCAAAATAGACGTAGAAGGCCACGAGTATGAGGTGTTACAAGGCGGCATACACCTGCTGAAAAGTCGTAGACCTGTGGTGTATTACGAAGCAATAGAAACCCCCAACCTTGGCGATATCTATCACATGCTCACAGCCCTGGACTATCGTTTGTATTGGTTGTGTGTGCGCAACTACAACCCCAACAATTTTTTGGGCGAGCAGAAAAATATCTATCTTGATTCTGCACTTATGAGTATCTTGGCCTGGCCTGGCCAATATGATCCCTTGCCACTGGATCCTGTACAAGGCGCTGATGATCGCCCACAGCGATTTTACGTGGACGGCAAGATATAAGGCAACAGCACTTGACGGCACCATGCTAGATGTTGATCTGCGTCAGGATGATATCCATCCCCGTGTTTGTTTTGTTTGATTTCAGGCAATGCCCAATCCCCTAGATTAGGAGTCAGGTATCGTACCAGCTCAACGAATGGCTGCTGTAACTTTGTGGGCAAGTGGGGCACAGGATCAAAGTTTGTGTCTTTCATTTGTCCCGGTGTAGAGAACTCTGTGAACACATACCGAAACCCACGAGCATCAAGATACCCTGCAAGACTTTGCATGACAACATAGTTCTCCAATGCACGACTTTGGGGATTCTTTATTTTCTTTAGGTTCTCTACGTTGACTATTAGATTGCCATCCCCTAGCAGTCCTCCAGTCATTCCCAGCGATACATTGTCAGTATAACTATAATGATCTGGTTGAGAACTATCCAGAACTTTGGGATCAACAAGGAAGTCATCGCGGTCGTAGCCGCTCCACATCACAACCACAAGAGTTGTTGCAGGATCAAAGTCTCCTAGCTCAATGAGGCTAACAATACTTCTGGCAATGTGATTGTTGCCCGCACCTGCACAACTACCATCCCATACCTGTTCAAATCCACCTAGATCTCTGAGATAATAAGGCCAAGTGTGAACATGTTCAGGGTTGAAATTGTTGGTAAAACTACAACCGCTTACAATCAAGTTGCGGTAACCTAGGTCGCGCTCCGCATCAAATGTGCGAGGCGGTTGGATCATAGATAAGTTTCTAATCCGCCTCTGCGACGGATGTCTTGTGTACAGCATGAGATGCCACCATCCCAGAAGTAACTGTGACGCAGTTCGCTGATGATGGGTTCAATCTTGTGCTTGCGGCAGTAGTCAAACACTTCTTTGTTGTATGCACTAAAGATAACGTGACTTTCGTCTAGCACAAGACAGTTGACATCAAACACAGTTTCGGCCACAAAGCCGGTCCACTTGCTTAGGTAAGTGTCCACGAACTGTGTGAATTCTGGTGTGGGTGTTTGTCCTTGTACATACCAAGCACCTGGGCTTTGTTCGTACTTGAACTTGCCCACTTCCATTGCGGCCCAGATTGAACTATCCCATATCTTGCATACGTCCCAGCCAGGGAAGTCACGTGCCAGGTCCAGGTTTACATCATGCTTTGAACTCAACAGTACACCTGGCTTGAGAATAGCAAATACCGCATCACCATGACCGTCTGTAACCGCCTCGTGTATGCGATACTCTGGACCCAGCACGTGATCCACAATCCAACGAGTTTGTTCAGGCTTTAGGAAGTCTGAGTTGTCAAAGAACACATCGCGACCCACACGCACAATACAACTTGCTGACGCTTGATTGAGAATACAGTTTTCATCCCACCCTGTAGGGCCATGTGGATTGATAACAGTACCGCCCTGTGATTGGTACTCATTGCACAGGCTATCTAGTTCCGGCATGGCCAACACACGTAGCAGTTTGTCTCCTAGTGTGATTTGCCAGTCGCGTGGTGTCAATGGTGGCAGTGGTGCACCTTGGCCGTAGATTTGTGATTTAACAAAACGGTCTTTATCAGGCAAGTCAGGACGACGAACTCGAGCACCAAACTTTTCTATTGTCTTTTGCAAGTTAACAAGGTCTTCTTCAGTTTCAGAAAGGATTTGTTGTAACTGGTTACGCACCTGTGCGTTCTCAATGAAGTCAAAATAGTCTGGGCTGTACGCACGGCCGACTATGACTTCTTCAAGGGGTTGCCAACTTGTGTAGGAATTAATAGGATTCATTTATTTGCTCGAGTAGGATATTTAAGCGAGCAGTCTTGGTCTCAAGAAATAACTGTTGGTTGTGCATGATGTCTTCCTGTACTGTGCTAAATCTGTCAGCCAGGCGATGCTGTGATTCTTTGATGGCAACACAAAGACGCTGCCAACGTTCAGTGTTGTTTTCAACACGATCATAGGTGTTATCTAACACACGGTCAAACACACGATATCCTTGCTCTCTCAGTAGTTCTAAGCTGCCAGCACAACCTGCTATGAAGAACAACTGTCCGTGCTTGATTGGTTTGAACGTTTTTTCTGTCAAGAATGTACCACCAGATTGATCAGCATCCCAGTGCGTTTCAAACACTATGTTACAGTAACTATCCATGTGATACTTGGGCACTATCATGCTATGATTGTTGCGCTCATCATTGGACAACTCGTCACTCACATAAGGTGTAGCAGACAAAAACTTTGCAGTATCATGTCGCAGGCGCGGTATGCTGTCTACTTCAATGGGACTGTCGTTTAGATCAGCAGACGAATCCACAGTTTCGCAATAACTCCAGTAACTGTTGTTCAACACCAGGTTACGATGTAAATCTGCCATGGCCATTGCTCGCCAGGGTTTGTGTAACCGCACAAGAGCAGTGAATTCTCGTGAGCGTGGCTGGTCATGTATTTCCAATGGGGCCACATTGTGATTGCGTTGGTAATACCAAAGTTCAAAGTCGTTGAAATAAACAAAGCCAGGAATGTCACCAGCGGCGGTGTTCGCGCTGACAAACACATAACATTGTTGAGGTAACTGATGTTGTTCTACCAGCGCATCTAGCCGTTGTTTTATGCGTTCAGGATTGTCACCTTCGTGATAATAGAACAAGATGCGTATGTGACTGTGCCATAACTCAGTAAACACACGTTCGGGTAGTAGATTAAAATAGTTTATGCCAAAATCAAAGAAGCCTAGTCCTACAGGATAAAACGCATCTGCTGGCCATGCATCACCTAGCCCAACAATGTTCAGCGGGACTGCATGGTGATCGCAGTATTCTTGCAGTCGCAACGGAACGGTGTAAGGCCAGTGCTGACCAAACTCACGCCATGATTGTGTGTACGGTCGCCCTTCGTGCCGAGCAAATGCAGGATATATCTTACCCTTGACTATCTTGTCCGCTATCAGTGTCAATGCCATTCAACATCTCCTGTAGTTCTTGCCACAACACAGCTTCAAAGCCGCCGTTGTAAAAATGATTCCAATTGTGTTCAATCACTTCCTGTGCTTGATCAAACAGGTCTTGTTTTGCTGCTGGCGGCAGTTCGTCTAGGCTACGCAACAGGCTGGCAATTCTAGCTATGCGAACATCATCCTCTGCTGAGTCGTAGCTCTCGTCCCAGATACCTTCAAATGTGCGAAAGCCATAAGTGCGCAAGTAGCCGAGACTGCCACGGGTGCCCACAATCACAAACGGCATGCCTAGGGCTATGGGTTTAAAAGTCTTTTCTGTAATGTGATGTCTGTGGCCTGTGGCCACAGTTTCAGTAACCAAGTACAACAAACTCTCTGCTGACTCATCAAACAGGCTCAACCAACACGAGTGCATGGGATGGTCTGTTTCTCCTGCAAAGTTAATGGGTAGTGATTGTTTGGAAAATACTTCTTGTATGTCAGGATATTTGGCCGCCAAGGGTTTGATAGCCTCATATATTGAAATGTCTTCAGCAGGACACACACTTGGACAACTTATGTGATTGTCCGTGAGTTGGTTTTTGAATATGTGATACAACATTTCTAGTCTGTGCTGACGTTCACCTGCAATGATACGATTGGGTGCAACAAAAGTCTTTGTGATCCTGCGCTCTGATGGTGGCGTAATTAAGAATGTTCGATCATATCCTCTATACCAATCCAGTGCAGCCCAGCCATGAAAGAAATAATATAGTTCTTTCCAATTGTATTTGGCACATATTTGCTGTACGTTTTCGCTATCTCGTTCACTGGTACAAAGATATCCAGAAACTATTGTAGGTGGTTTCGAGAGACCGTTTGTGTGTGTTATATCTCCATTATCCTCAAATACCTTACGGAAAGTTGGTTGGTGTATGCTCAAATGAATAGGCTCTTGGTCAAAAAAGAATATATAATTGTGTTCGTGTACATCTTCTCTACCATACCCAATAACACTATCAGGATCGCTACGCCCAAAAGGATCGCAATGCTGTACGCGAATGCCTGGACGATTGTGTTGTACCCAAGGCCAAAACGTATGGTTGTAAATTTCATCTATTCTAATCATGTTTGACGTATTCTATTCGGGAAAAAAGCCTAACCAGTTTGTGCATGAGCGTGAAGCTGATTCCATTGCTCACGCACAGCAGTTGTGTCGCACCGAGTATTTTTGGTGGATAACATACTTAGCTGATTATAGCACACATGACTGGGATTTCCAACCCGTGCCCTGGCAACGCGAATACACACATGTATGGCCCAGCCAACATCATGAGTATTCAGGTACATACCTTGTGCCATGTTCGGGTGAGATCAAGTATCACTTTCACAGCAAGGTTATTCCCAATCGACACATACCTGCTGAGTTTGATACTGTTGTTCACAATGCTGACTTTGATTACACATGGGCTCCGCACCCACATGATCCGCCCTACATCTATGTGTTTGGCAATCAGTGGTGGCCTGCTACCAAAATGCCCACAGTAGAATACACAGTCGCAGGCGCCACACAACGCAAGTACATGGATCGGCCACAAGCTAAGTTGGCCGAGAATCCCAATCGTCCTTGGTATAATATAGTCGAAAGCGACATGGATTATTCGTGGGTGCCTGATCCTGGAGATCCTCCTTACATCTATGTGTTTGGCAATCAGTGGTGGCCTGCAGAAAAGATGCCCACTGTGGAGTATCGTATGCCAGGTGCAACAGAACGCAAGTATGTGCGCTGGCCACGTGCCGGTTTGTTGCCCAACACTGCCAACTGGACTGTGCCTGATTCTGTTGATCCTGCCAGTGTAGATTATTCATGGGTTCCTGATCCAGGCGATCCTCCTTATCATTATCAGTTTGCCACACAGCATCAAAAAACAGGCGGCCCTGTGTACTCTGTGCCAGGTGCAACAGAAACCAAATATCTGGCAGAACTAAAAGTACAAACAGCAGGCCAGGCCACAGCCCTAATTGAAATAGATCATTTGGATGGCTCAGCAGGCCTTATTGCCAACACCACAAGACGTGTGCGCTACTTTGACAACTATCGCGACACGCTAGTTCGCATAGCAAAAAGTCTAGTGGGCCAACATGAGTATGCATGGATATGCTCCAGCATTTGTGATTACACCAACTTTGATTTCACTTGGCACCCAGAGGATTGGCAAGCCACAATGCTACACGTATTTGCCAGCGATGGTGAGAAGTTTGGCGATACATTCTTCATGCATGTGCCTACCTTTGCTGAGTACGGGGACAAAAAGGCCTTGTTGGAATGGTATGATGTAAACTTTGTTGATGTCAGTGTGCCACGCAGACTCATGCCCGTGATTGTGCATGACTTTGACAGCCAAGCAGAAGCAGTTCGAACATTACCATTTGATGGCCCGCTGGCTCTGTATACCAACTACGATTTTGTACAAGGAAACTTGGCCACAGTTCCACTATGGCGCACAGAAACCAAAACCATTGTGCCACTGAGTCCTGGTGCAACATCAGTCATTGTGCCCAAGATCGCAGCAGGTGATATTAGAACACAGTTGTATGATTATCCCTACATAGACAAAACACAACGCATACTCCGGGAACAGCC
>Ga0315901_10001410_pt1 | contig 34919 bp, 46 predicted proteins | sample LakEriMetagenome_10_FD_203761 | JGI IMG/M metagenome (GOLD analysis project Ga0315901, IMG submission 203761) | Freshwater fungal communities from buoy surface, Lake Erie, Ohio, United States - Buoy 2 MA116 | ecosystem: Environmental > Aquatic > Freshwater > Lake | place: USA: Lake Erie, Ohio...
TCTTTGCCAAGAAGTCTGGCAAGTCAGACTGGAACACCATCTCTTTTGCACCCTCACGGACATCCGTGATAATGCTTTCAGGCGGGTTCTCCATCACATCCGCATAGCGACGGGCAGCAGCTTCACGAGCAAAGGTCTTGTCCTTACCCTGCTCAATCAGATCGTCGTACAGCTTCATGCTGTCGCGCTTGGCTGCTTTGCGTAGCAGGTGGTTGGATGCTACTGACTTAAACACTTCATCTTCAGTCACCAGCATACGCCCCGGCAAGCGGTAGTATGTTCCAAGTAAATCAACGGCACGACCACCAAGACTTTCTTCTGGGATATTAAAGTTCTGTGCAGTAATGGCCTTGCGTTGGTTCAACTCAATCTTATTTGCAACACTCAGCGGTTCACCTTTGGCAAATGCTTTACCGCCAATCAGGAACGCATCACGCATAATCTCTGGCGCATCAGACAGCGACGCGAATGCCTCGCTTGAATACACGCGATCAGTGTCGCCTGTCAGCTTGGTACGCACCTTGCCGACAACACCAGCAAATGCGGTCTCAGGTATGTCAGCCATCAAACGGATAAAGTTCGATGTGACGTTGACCATGTGTGTAACTGGGCTGCTCAAGATGGAGTTGATGTATATCTCCATCAGCGCATCAACTGTCTTGGCACCGATACCCTTCTTCACAAACCTTGCCTGCGTGGCCGGATTGTCCAGACTCTCATACAGACGAATAGCAATGTCGATGTTCTCTTCACCACCAAACTGCTTCGAGATTCGCATAAGTTCTTCTGCACGGCCAGCAACTGCCTCCATGCGAACGCCGGTGGTCTGCGCCAACTGACTGACCGCATACATGGTCCGGCCACTCTCACTCGCCACACCAGATACCGATGCCAGCATCTCTGCTTCAGCCGATACGACCTTCATCCACGCATCTTTGTCAGCCTTGGCACCACTCTGCAATGCCTTCTTGCCCAGCGCACGGGCTTCGTTGTTTAGGCTAACGGTAGCGATAAAGCCAGCCACAAAGTCTTCTGCGTTGAAGACCTCGCCTTCCTTACGCTTTAAGAACTGACGCACAACATCGTCCATGCCACGGGCTTCAGCCGCAGCAACCAACGAGTCCATGTTCAACGTGCCACGACGCGCACTCTCAATTAAGTCTTTGTTGGCGTTCTTAACCGCATTCAGGTACTCAAGGCTATCCCGTGTCTCACCACTCACCTCATCGATGATGCGGACAAGGTTGATGCCCTTACCCTTCTGTGCGCCCAATGCCGTGATGAACGAAGACATACCCGCTTCGTCTTCCGGCATGATGGTGATGGTCGTGCCAGATATTCTTGGCTGTGGCTGCTCAATCAGGACACTGCGCTCTTCAGCCTCTGCGGTAGCTTTCTTGACGCGTTTGATAAAGTTAGGTGCCGTCTGCTCAACAACAGTCTCAACAGCTTCAGCAGCCTTCTTAGGCAATACCTTCTTTGCAGCCTTAGTCACCAATGTGCCAAGGCCAGCAACCGGCTCGAACTCTGGCATCTCTTCTGTCTGCAATCCAGCCGCAGCAGCAAGGTCTTGGTCTACCAGTTCAGCATCAGCCTGCGTGACTTGCGGAACAGGGATAGACTCACCCTGAACAGACGCTGACATCTGCTCAAGATCGCCTTGGATGTTTTCTTGGATTGCCATTATTGCTTCTCCTGCTTTGCCGCAGCTTTACGAATAAAGACGATATTCTTGTTGCCTTCTGTGACGCGCTCAAACTGCCCCTTCAGTACATTGGCAGCAAGGCTTCTAACCTTTTTCAGTTCTGCTTCATTCGCAAAGGTAATCGATTCAATGGCTCGTGGCGCAATAACATCAGCCTTATATTCTCTACCCGTCATCGCCCCAGTCATCGGCTTTACATTTTCTTCGCCACTAACCGAATTAGGACGGAACGTAACCTTTACACCCTTGTTTGCGCCTTGTCCAATTGCCAAGTCTGGATTGTCTGTCACGAACGCAGGTGAGTAAGCAAACTGGCTGTCATTACGCAAGAAGTCTGTCAGATTATCCACGTTCATTTCACGATGCAAAGGAACATCAGGGGCGACTACTTTCGGCTTAATGCTTGCTGGGCCAACTGGGAACCGCTGAATAGAATCAACTCGTGGCATTGGATCAGTTACATGCTTGGCAACAGACTCAGGTGCAACGGCCATTGTCGCCCCAGTCTTACGAAGATAGTCTTGAGCCATCTTGTCAACGGTCGGGCCAAGTGACTCGGCAATCTTCGGTCCAGCTTTCTTGGCAAGCTTGACTGCGCCAGTTACTGCCGGTGCTGCATTGATTAGTTCAACGGATTCCATTGTCGGGCGCAGCGTCTGGCCGCTACCTGTTACCGGTGGCATCCCTTCAGCAATGTTGACCAGTACCTTGCCCAAGTCACCAACTGTCAAGTCCTTCAGTGTCAGCGTACCGATACCCGGGAAGCCCAGCACATCAAAGTCAATCTTCTCGGCACCCGACTGGATCAATTCACCCACTTTCTTTAGCGCACCCATAGCGCCAGCAGGTTCGAACTTACTTGTCGCATAGCCCAGATCAAGCTGGCCTTGGTTTGGCTGGGCTACTGGTTTCTTCTTTGCAGGCTTTGCAGCCGTGACAGGCTCTGGTTTACCTGTCACAACGACTTCAGGTAATGACGGCGTTGGCGCAGCAGCAGGTGCTTCCTCTGCTACAGCTTGTTCTTCGGGCAAGTAGTAACGCATGACGCCATCGGCATCCAACCGCATATCAAGCGGCTGGTCGCCAGACTTCATCATCTTTGCCTTCATGTACTCCTGATCGAAGTCCATTATTGACCCTTCTGCAACGTATCAAGATCGTTGATATAAATCTGCAAATCCTTTGGCGTCAGCTTCGTATTGATGTCGCTCTTCTGCCCAGCGATACTTAACTGAATCTGCTTGCGGACATCAGCGTCTGTGTATTTCTTGTCTTTAGCCAAGTACGTTCTGGTAAACGAATCAACACGGCTACGCGCACCATCGATTACGCGCTTCTGCTTATCAGCAACTGCGCCTGCCAACAGCTTGTCCATCTCTTCAGTGGCATTCCAAGGCTTGTAGTCTTTCGTGCCAATCGTCTTACGATGCGTCAAGAATCGATTGTTAAATTCTGTCTCAACCGCAATGTAAGAATTCTGCGCCTCAATGTCTGCCGCTGTCTTATTGACTGCCGCCGCAATGTCCTTGGTGTACTTTAATTTGCCACGCGCCTTGTCCAACGCAATACCATTCTCTTGATTACTGACTGTCAGCGCATACGCAAAGTATTGCTCTTGGGAATTTAGCGTCAGTGAACCGGCAGACTTCAGTACCATGTCGGTAGTCAACTCACCTCTGGCTCTGGCGAGTTGCAGGCTGCGAACTATATTCGGATCGTCTTGGGTTCGGGAAGCACTAAAACCCTTGGTGATTTGATCCCACTTAACAGCGTCAATGGTTTTAAGTGTAGCCAAGGCATCTCTAACTTCTTTAGAACCTCTTGGCTTTTCAAATATCACCTGCACAAGTTCGTTGGCGCGGTCCTTTTTAATGTCTTCTCTACGGCGATCTTCGCTGGCACGGAGTTCATTACGCGCCTGAATCTCTTTGCCCATGTGCAAGCGTAATTCATTACGCAAGTCCATGTCCGCTGTTGTCATCATGTAATTAATTGCAGGGGCATCCTTCACCGGAACGCCAGCCATTATCTGCGTAATCTGTTCTTCAGTTGGATTGGACTGAATAAAGTCAGTTAAGAATGACTTCCCAACTGTAGCGATAGCAGCACGGGCATTCTTGTAGATGTCTGGCGAGTTAGTCGCCTTTGCTGTCGCGGCAGACTCTTTAAGCTTGTTGGAAATAAAGTCAGAGATTGATAGTTCATCAACGCCAATCGTACCGACATTCAAACCGATCAGCTTGTTCTTCAGACTTTCTGCAAACTCTACCGTAGCAGCGGAGCCAGTCAATTCAGCAATCTTGGAACTCTTAATCAGCACGTTATAGCGTGAATCAAAGGCAGCATTAAACGACTCGCGGACAGCTTTCTTTTCGTCATCCGTTAAGTAGTCCCACTCTGCTTGGTAATTCATTCGCTGCGGCTTACCAGCAACATTGATTTCGACATCAAACTTACCGCTTTGTAATGCCTGCTGAACTACCGGTGGATTGTCCAGTGACGCAGGCGCATTGACTGCATCTTTTAATCTGCCGGCAACAGCCTCACGGAATGACTTAATTGCAGGTTTGTAGAACGTGTCCACATCACCATGCTTGGCAGCAAACATCTTTGGCGCCTCCAAGATGGTCTTCTCAATTTGTTTAAAGTCAACTGGGATGCCAGCCTGAACTGCCTTATCAACTTGATTGCCAATCATCGACGGCATATTGCTGACATACTGATTCATTGAAATGGTGTCGAATGTTTTGACACGCTTGGCTGTTACATCGGCTGCTTTCTCATAAACACTTGAACCACGCATTGCCACGTTGGCTTTAAACTTCAAACCAACTTCAGGGTCCATCGCAGCAACAACCGGCGTAGCACCGTCAATTGCATTCTTTACATCAGCAATTGCTGCCTCTTCTGTAACCTCACCAACCTCAAGCTTTTTCTTTAGGTCATCAAACTTGTTCTCAAGCGAAACCTGCAACTCAGAACTCAGGTTGGCAGCCTGCGCGGCCATGAACACATCTTTGAAGATGCGACCTTGACCGGAGAAATATTGCTCTAGCTTCTTGCTATCTGCACGAATGACATCCCATTGTGCTGCGGTAACTGGGCGATCAACAGCAAACTGCGCTGCCTTCTTACGAACATCTAACTCTTGGTCCTTGGCAACCATTGCAGCCATGCGGTCTAACGCATCGCCGATATTCGATGCACCACGCGCACTGACGGCCAAGTCCTCAAAACGCAAGGTCGGCACATCAGCCAACAACGCTCGTTGTGCGCCAGCAGATTGAACTTTAGGTAACTCAGCCATTTCTATGCCTTGTCAGATTGTTATGGGCTTGGCATACCATATGCCGGAACTGGTGATGCACCGGGGTAATTCAGCGGATTTACCCCTGTTGTTGTTGTGGCCCCGACTGATCCACGGCTTGCTACGCTGGGCGTTGCCAAGTCTTGACCTGTCTTGAAACCCATAAACGCAGAGATACCCGCATCCAAAAGACCTTGGGTAAATGCCGTCTTGCCAGCTTGACGATAAATTTCACCCTGCGCTTCACCAGCCAGTTGCGCTTCCAGACCCATATTGACGGCCTGAATCGCGTTCTCACGGGTAATGTCAAAGTCACGACCCGATAAGATACCCTGCTGGAACACAACCTCTGCTGCCGATCCTTCACCACCGCGAACACCACCAGCCGCCGCACGAGCATTAACTGCTGCCATATACTTACGATAGTTCTTCAGGACATCCAGCGCCTGATTGTTGTAGTTCAACGCAGCGATACGGCCCTTTAATGCCTCACGCGCACCTTGCAAGCGAGATTGCTCGGCCTGCAAGTTGTACATCTTCTGCGTTTGAATGCCACCGTATATCTTCGATCCGGCAGCTACAGCAGCAAGTGCATAAGGTAAAAATTGCATTATGTCCCCGCGTAAGTCGATACTTTATATTCGAGACCCAGCAATGTCATCTTTAGTGGAAGTGTTTGTTTGACATCAACATACGCCTCTTTGCTGTAGCCCAAGATGCCTTCGAGTTCTTTTAGCCCGGTATAGGTCGGTTCAGGTTGGTCAAGAATGTCCTCACCGAACTTCTTAAACGTCACCAGTTTGTCGTTAATGACAAAGTGCTGGGTCTCATACACCATTGCATTAACTTCAACGATGCGCTTTTTAAACGATGTGCGTACCCCAGCTGTTGTTTTTACTTCAACTGGCATTGTCTTGACTTGTGTATTAAATGGCAACCCGACTTCATACGATGCTGCCGCAGGACGTTCAAACGTCACTGAACCACTAGCAACGACTTCGTTCTCTAAGACAACCCCGTCGGCCAAAACATTAACAGTTTTGCCATTAAGCGGCAGGCCTGTAGCACTACTAGCAGCGCCACCAGTTTTATTACAGTCGGTATAAGTCCCGTCTGTAAATAACTCCACAAAGTATCGATCAGACCCACCAACCACCCGTTTCACAAGTACATAAATGTCTGACACATCGACGCCGACTTCTTCAAATGTTCCATCTGTCGTAAACTCAGACGCAGCCACAATTTGTTGAGAGCGCAGCACGGTGTAGACCGCCATTGTGCCATCAGAAACATTTGGCACCAACAGCAAATCACCTTCGTCTGTCGATGTTGCCTTACGCAAAGCCAGACGCTTTGGGTTCTTCATCAGGTGCGATGAAAGTAGCGACACCCGCTGCGTCGTATATGTGGCTTCAACATCGGTATAGATGAATTCGTTGAGCGATTTGCCTTGGCGTTGCAAGTAGATCGTCCCACCGTCAAGCTGCTGAACACGAGCGCCTTCTTTCGCACCATTCTTACTTGCCGCTTTGACAAAGAAGTTGGTCGGAGTAATTGGGTCTAGGCCCGACTGCGGAACATAGAACTCAGCCCCAGTAGTAAACACTTGCAGATCACGAGCAGAAATAATATCAACGATTGTATTAAGCTGATTCGTGTCGAGAGTGGCTTCAAGCGCATCGTCTTCATATCCGCTGTCAGGTCTGAAATCAAAGAACAAACCTACTTTGCTGCCCCAGACCGTCGAGACACGCGACTTGGAACCGCCAAAGAAGAGCCTTCCTTCGTGGAACGTGACTGAGCGAGGCCACCCACGACTGGCGGACCAAACAGCCTCATAACCCCCTTCGACTTCCCATGATCCACTTGCGATGGCATTGGTGTCAAAGAACGGGATTTCAGTGATTCCGCGAACCACCGTGCCAGAATCATAAGCCGTTATCCTTAGTCGCCCTTGTGGCGTTGCGTTGATGTACTGACCTACGCTACCCGCAGTAAAGACTGACGCCGATGCTGTTAGCTTTACCGTGCCAGATGTTTTATCCGGTGTCAGTGTCGCAGCAGGATTGGTAAACGTCTGCGTAAATGCGTAAAACGGAATTGAATCAAAAGTTATAGTGGAAATTGTCCACGACGCATCTGTGCCGCCTCGGACCAGCTTAATAGGGTTAACGTCTGGATGCACGATAATCATCGTGTCAGCCGATTGGGTATAGCAAATTGTGTTTAAACGGGAACCTGTTAGACCAACACTGCTAGTGTTTAGATAAGCATTACCAGAGCCATTGATGTTCGTAATCAAGGAACCGTCTTTAAAGACAGCCATTTGGTTATTGGTAAACACCAACATATAACTGTCAGCCACTGAGAACTCAAACGGAACCAGTCGTGCGCCTGATGAGGCATTAGCGATCTCAGCAATATACTTTGAGCCGGAACGACGCTTCACACCACCTTGCGGCTGAACGATTACATTCGTCAACTTAGAGCAGGCATTCTCGTATTGTTTTAAATCAATACGCGCCCTTAACAACGGATCAATCTCGCCCGAAGTAAAGTTCGTCTGAATGTTGATGAAGCGAGTCATCAGTACCTCACAGCAATCAAGCTAAAATCTTCAATTGCTTGTGGCGTCTGACCTTGCCCATCAATATTGGCAGCAATACGGAAATACCCACCACGCCCATTGTCTGATGGAGCGCCAACGGCTACGCTTTGCCAGTATTGTGCTTTTGTTGCTTGATCAGTCAATGGTTCTGCCAAGTGCCATGCCATCATGTACTTCAGCAGCTGAACAAAGTACACCGGCATTTTGTTCTCAGGCACCGAAAATTGATAGTCAACCACTATCGTTGGTGAGTTAGTTAATAGCTTATCTTCATAGATTTCCCACTCTTGGAATGGCCTAGCGCCGACAGCGGTGCTGGTAAACACAGCGCGTGGTGGGCCAATGCGGTCAGCAGGAAGTTGGTATTCGTATTTCCACTCGTTAATAGGCGTGTTGATTGTTTGTGCCAGCGAGACTTTCTTGAACGAAAACGCCCAAGGATACTGCTGGATCAACGCATCACGAATGTTGGGATACAGCCGGTCGCAGATGTTGGCTGAATCAGTGCCTTCGCTAAAGGATGAGATCGGCTTTTCGCCAAGAATCAACAGAGCGTCAGAGCAAATACGCAAAGAGGAATCGCCAGCAGCCATTACAAATCCTTCATGTAAGAAGGGGCTGACCTCCCAAGTGAGAAGCCAGCCCCGGAACTACTTCGAACCGAATTAGTCTGAGTCGGTTGCAGTGACTGTCAGACCATCAGTTACGTCTACCACGGTGCCGGAGTTGGCGTTTACCCAGACGATTGACATCGCCGGAGTACCACCCGTGCTGGTGTGGCAGAAGATGATGTCGCCGACTTTGAGCAACGAAGCTACGCTATTGAAATAGCCAGCAGTGTTGACATCGCCGATTGCATCGGTGGTGGTGTATGTCCACATCTGTGGGGCGTTACCAGCTTTAGACTGAGCGCCAGCAGAGTTAAGACCAGTTGAACTAAATGCCATGATTATTCTCCTTTACGCGCCGTTTTCATCGCAGGTGATTTCCACGATGCCTTCGGCGTCGATAGCCACAGCACCAGCCGAGAACATCGAAGCGACCAAATATGAGGTCTTTTCTGGGATGTAGTCGATACGAGTGGTGAGACCCATGCCTTCGGCCATACCAACAGATTGCTTGTGGAAAGCGTAGACTTTGCGGTCGCCCGATGCCAGCGGCAAACCACCTTCGTCACGATCACCAACGGTGATGAACTTGAAGCCGAGGTAAGTATCGACCTGACCAGCCACCAGTGCTTTCACGGTGTTGAAGTCAGACGATTTAACTTCGGTTTCGTCCAGCAGCGATGCCAAGTTGTTTGCGTGGATAACCACGAAACGGTCAGTCGGAGGCACGTTCTTGGCGTCCAGTTGCTTCTTAGCAGCCAGCAGCTTGTCCAGATTCAGGTTGGTGTTGGCACCACCGATGCTGGAGGCGACTGTCAGCGCAGTACCGGAGTTAGTCAGTGCATCGATAATCAGCTGGTCTTGGCGACGTGCGATCGACTTCGATACAACCTGAACGAGTTCTTGACGCTCATCAAAGTTGATCTTAGCTTGGTTGAAGATATCCGAATATTCGGCAGCAATGTAGTCGCTCAAAGTCACAGTTACCTGTGAGTAAGAGACATTTAGCGGAGTGACATCAGTTTGCGGAACGCGAACTGTGGCAACGCCTTTGCCGATCTTTGGGAACTTGTGTGTTGCAGCCTCTACGCCTGTACGGAGCCGAACAGTGTTACGCAGGACGGACTCAGCCTGATAAGCCTGCTTAACTTCGGCATCGAACAGGGTAACGAAGGCATTAGATACTGAAATTGCCATGATGTTACCTCGTCAAAAAGTTAGAAAAACACTCTTTGCCTTGGTTATCCAGAGTTTCTGGGCCGCGACTTGCGTTTACGCCACGCCATAGGCGGGAAGATTCACCTCCATCAAGGGCCGCGAAGGTTGTCCTTACGGCAAGCTTATACACCCTTTTTTTAAAAAGTGCAATAAAAAAGCCCCGCCGAAGCGGGGCAATGCCAAGTGGCAGGGAGTCGTTAACTTCCGAACGTCTGTTGGAACAGTTTCTCTACTTTGCGACGGTAAGCTGGATCGGTCTTGTACTCTGGCCGACCCACCATTTCATACAGTTCTTCCTTGCTTGGAGCGCCTTCCATCTGGACGGATTCTACCGGAACTCGACCTTCGTAAGTCTCACGAAGTTTTGTCAAAGCGTTAAGACCACGGGCTGTACCACCCCAAACCTTGAACTCTTCGAAGTCCTCGGCTGACCAGATACCCTTCTGCACCAGACCTTTTGCCCATTGGACATGGCCTTTGATGATGGCATCAGCCTTTGGACCTAACATGGCAAGTTCACGCTCTCTGCTTTGCTGCGTTTCTTCTGCCTGACCACCCATAATTTCGGCAAACTGACCGGCCATCTCATCAAATGCTTCCTGACTTAGGCCATATTTTGCCGCCCAGCCAACATAGGCGCTTGCCAACGGATCATCGGAAATGTCGCCACCCAAGACACTGGTGTCATACTTCCCACCTTCCGGAGCTTTGTGCTTTCCTGCACGAAACTTCTTTTCCAGTTCTGTGTACGATTTGGCAATTTCCTCCAGTAAAGGTTCATTGCCATCCTTGTTCCAAAACTTCTCAGGCCAATAGTCTGGCCGCTCTAAGGGACCGTCATCGTTTTCAACTGCGGAAGCTGTAGTGGGCTGTTCGATATGCGGAACATCTACACCAGTCTCCGTGGTTGTCGCCTCATCTGGGGAATCAATCGACTCACCAGCGAGGAGGCCGCCGGTATCTGCTGTGTCACTCATTGCAATGCTCTCCTTATACGGACTTCAAGATCGCGGACAACGGCGTTCTGGCCTTCGCGCCAGTAGCCATAACTGTTATCCGCTCCGGGTTGCCAAGATGGATTCTCAAGATAGACCTCTCGCATCCATTTCAGCAATTTCTGACCGTCCTCAGTGCCAAACACACGTTGTACCAAGCGGTCTAAGTCTTGTCGTTTTGTCGTTAGTTCTTCTGTATCGACTTTGGGAATTGCGTCTAAATCATCCCACCCTGCCATTTGTCCTCCTTATTTTGGAACTGCGAACTTCTCTCCTTCTTCGGCATACGGTGACTTGTTTTGCTTCATCCTTTGCACCGCATGGTCTACTGCTTTATCGATAATTGATGGAGGAATGCGCTTCATAAAGTCTTTAGACTTGGGATCATTCTTCATCAGCGCATCCAACTCTTGCTTATTTAGAGTCGGCACGATCAGCGGTATTTGCGTTTCTTTACCGTTCAATCCTACGCCAATGCTGATCTCGGTCATGACGTTGCCATCGGGACGTTTGATCTCACCAAAGTACCCACTGCCCTTTGGCATTCCATCAGGTCGTTTGCCGTAATCCATTACGCCGCTCCAATATCCATTTCGCCTGTTGCTTGCTCGACGGCCTGCGTCGATCCCTGTGGAATTTGACCCTGAAACTCTGCCATTGCCGCAGCCGCTTGCGCCTGTGCTGCCATCATTTGCTGACGCTCAATAGCACTGGTACGCAAAGTAGCAGGCACACCCAGCTTGTCGCCGATGTAGTCCACGGTCTCACCATTGTTCAGCGCCATTGCACCCTCTTGTCCAAAGGTCTCAGCAATCTGCTTGAACTGCATGATGTTCTGAATCTCTTCCATGTTCTGCGCCATTGCCAGCGGAGCAACCGGCGCAACCTTGATCTGCATACCGTTAACCTTCAACGGCATTACCAGCAGACCTTTTTCGTCCATCACCTCCAGCATCTTGGACACGAGCGGGATCATGGTCTCGTTAATCAAGCGACCAAATGCCGAACCCAAGTTCTGCGACAACTCCTTCATACGCTCAACCACCTCAGTGGCCGAACGTGCGCTCATGTTGTCAGGTGGCAGCGACTCATCCAGCAGGGTACGCTTGATGTTCTGACGCAGATCATTGATAACGATCTGGCTGACGTTGAAGTCCCCAGCACGGGGCAGTGCTTTGAGAGACTCGCCTTGCGGACCACCGTTTCTCGCCACTGGGATAACCGCACCGGGGACAATCCTCACCGTCTGCGGGTTCAATACGCCATCATCCGCAGCGGTGTACACACCCGAGATTGCCAGCGAAGCATTCTTCAGCAGCAATTCAAGCGTTTTGTTCAATGTCTTAATGTCAGGCAGCGCCGTAATCGCAGGACCACGACCATAGATTTCACCAGCCACCTTCATGTAGCGGCTAATCACCCACGGACTTGTCTTTAATGTGCGCTCATAAATCTTGCTCTTGCTCTTCTCATGCACCACGCAGTAATGGTATTCACCACGGCGGTAGTTAAACAGCGTCGCCTCAGTAAAGTCGATATCTTCGGTCGGCTTGTCTTCGATCATCCGTGCCAAGTCGGACGGAATCTTTGCGCCTTTCCACTGTTGTGCAACGGCCTCGCCTTTTACACGCATCATGCGGTAGACGTTATCCACCATGCCGTTTGCGCCCTCTTCATACGACACGAGGAACTGTGGCACTGGGGTAAACGAGATAGGATTATCATCCGTTCCCGGCTGCACCATCATCACGGCTGTACCGATGGAGAGGTCCAACAGGAACTCACCAATCACCATATCGAAGTTCGACTGCTTTAGTGCAGCAAACATCTTCTCGGTGTACTGGTCGAGAACGACTTGCGCTTGATAACGCTGATCTTCTGGAATCTCTGGTCCCGGCTCTAGGCGGCACCACTTACGCTGCGGCGGGAAGATACCGGACTGCATCCGGTTAGCGAATCGTTGAATTGAATTGATTGCCGTCGAGTCGAACACTCGTGCCATCTTCTTCTGGCCGGGGCTACGTCCTTCGTACTCACCGCCATAAAGGTTACGCTGTGGCAGGCAGAACTCGTAAGCGTCTTCGTACAAATCGCGGAACAATTCTTTCTTTGCTCGTGCGAGTTTGTGCCGCTTGATGATCTCATCGACGGAGTAATTCATTTAATCTTCCTTATCCAGCTTATACTTTTCGAGTAGGTTACGACCTTTAGCGGCAAGTCGTGCTGCGGATGCGGCAGTGCGCGGCACAGGCTCACCCCATGCGTTCGCAGCGAGTGCCAAGCGTGTCGGCTCACCTTTATCGTTAACCAATGGCCCACTCGGATTGGTGTAGAACCGAGTGAGGAAAGACCCTTTGCGTCTGGCTTTCTCGCCAGTGGGGGATGACTCTTTGACTCCGGGCTTTAAGTTCTTGCTCTCACCCGAGGCTTCGAACTTTCTGCGACCGGCTTCTGTCAATCCACCTTCAGGGTCTTTGTACTTACTCATGTCGTGCCGTCAGTTCGCAAAACAACCCAGCAAGCGATGTTCGTTGATGCGTTACCCGACGTAATGCTGGGCTTAATAAAGCGAGGCTCAGTCAGCATCTTTTCAATTGAATCTGCTGTCAAAATCATTGAGCCAACATCGTGCTTTTTAGTCACAGCAAAGTTACTGCCGTCGTTCGACCCCAATATATTCAGGTTAGCGCTGCCATCGAATGCGCCGAAACCGTGGATTGTAATGTGGTGAAACTCATCGACTTGCAGTGGTGCGCCATCGTCACCTTGTAAAAGGCCCGTCCATTTATAGACGCGCATATGTCTGTCACGGTAGACAGTTTCCAACGCTCTAGTCGCCATTGTCTTCCTCTTCGTCGGCTAGTTCTGCTGCCTTCTTCATATCCATCTCGTTCGGTGTCTTGCGGCCAGCCTTCTTCGCCAACATCTTGGCAACTTTGCGCTCGAACGCCGAAGGAGTTTTCGTCTCCTCTTCTTTTTCTTCTTCTTCGATCTCAATCTCAATGGAGAACTTCATGTCATTTGCCTTTCGCGGCTCGCATATTGTCCACAAGGTTCGGGTATGGACGGCCCGACTTCTTCGCCATTTGTTTGGCTGCGGCCTTTTGCATTGGCGTTAGCTTTTTTGGCTCACCCAAATCTTTGGGGCGTGGCTTATCCCATACCTCTTTCATCATTTGCCTTTCTTCGCCATACCGGCTTCAGACATTGCGATGGCAACCGCTTGGTCGCGTGACTTTACCTTGTCGCCGCTGGATGACTTCAGCTTGCCAGCCTTGTACTCGCGCATGACTTTAGACACTTTGTCCTTCATCTTGTCTTTCGACCCATAATGCCCCGGCATTATTCGCCTCCAAGTGTTGAAGCGCCACCGCCAAGTCCAAGTTCAGCATCCATGCGTTCTTGCGATAGCAATGTGCGTGAACCGCGACGGCGACGCAATGCCGTCACAGCTTGTTCTGGTTTTGCTCCACTAGCAATAGATGCTGCTGGACCAGCAGGCTCACTTTGCTTTACTGCTGCTTGCGCTGGTTTTGCTGGGGCAGGCGCAGAACCGCCACGCAAAAGATTTTTTACACCTCTAACAATTGCGCTCATAGTTGCCTCATTAATGGAAGTTCAGGAAGTCCTACTTCAGAATCAACACGCTCTGTTGACAACAGGCTTCGTGCGCCGCCACGGCGACGCGCATTGGCCTGTGCCATTAGACGCTTTGCCTCTTCAGCTTTTTCGACAGCTAGTTGTTCTTCTTGTTTTTTCAGACGCGCATCTTCACGGGCATTGGCTTGCCGCTGCAATTCCAGTTGTTCTCTGGCAGCGCGGTCGGAGCCGCCGCCGAATAATCCGCTCATACTTGCCTCACAATGCTCATTATGTAAAAATCACTGCGATCCGGGCCGTATGCCTGCAATGTCCCTTCGGTTTTAAACCCGATGGTTGCTGCCCATTTCACTGCCCGATTGTGATCGCACCTTACTGTAATCTGCTGTCGGTGTAAACACATTGATATCGCCGTGATATCAATAAATGCTTTGGCTCCGTGGCACATAAACAGTGGGTAGCGTCGCAGTTCTTCGTCGGGGATGAACCAGAGTTCCGCGACTCCCGGCCAGATGGCTCCTGCCCCAAAGATACCGACAGGTCTGCCGTGCAGGAGTACCGTTACTGCGGGTCCAAGTTCTGATTGGGCGTCGATCATCTGCTGCACTGATACCAAATTGCTAATACCAACGATGTCTTGGTTGTTGGTATTTATGTAACTAAAGTGGTCAGGTGCGTAGGGTACAAAAATCGCCCCAGTGGGGCGTTGGACTCGTTCGTTTAGTTCGATGGCGGTCATGCGAATACATCAAAATCGCTGTTGGCAATGGTTTGTGCTTGAAAAGTGCGGCCAGATATGGCTGAACTTTTGGTCATTCGGCGGTGTTCGCCGCCACCGAGTAACAGATACCCGAAGGCATCGCCAACGTGGGAGTGTTCGTTCTTGTTGGGTGCGTCCCGGAAGCGTTCTTGGCCTGATCCGATGGAGATTCGCTTGAAGTGGTAGCCGCCTGCTAGGGATTTGCGAAGCAGTTTGCAGGATTTGTCCACGATCAGTCCGGGTTTGCCGCCGATTAGTCGCTGCATGGGTGCGGCTGCGGCTTCCCGACGGACTTTAAAGTCGTTACTGGGGGTGGGTTGCGCTCGGAGGCCCAGTGTTCGCAGGTGATCGAAGGCGGTGACTTCGTAAATAGCGTCGCGCTGCATACCGGCGGGGTCGCCCCACACAAAAATCTGGGCATTGGGGTATCGGGCGTTCAATTCGCCGAGCAATTGCTGGCCGAAACGCTCAAGACCCATGTCGAAGGTGACGATTTCGTGCAGGATATTCCATGTACCTGCGTTGGTTTTCTGTCCGATGACGGCAGCGGGGGTCAAACCGAAGTCGAGACCGACTTGAATGGGCTGTGTTGGATCGTAATCCAAGTCAGCGGACATCATGTTATCGTCGTATTCGGGCCAGACTGGTCTGCCTTCTTGGACGTAGGTGTATTTTCCTTCGGCGTAGCATCTGATCCAGTCGAGGTTTTTCCCCAAGAGCATCTGCTGGTAGTAACCGGCAGGCAGGTTGGAGGTATTTTCAGCTTTAGGGTTGGGCTTCCACCATCGACCTGCGCTATATATGTGATCGTTTGCTTCAGGATTCTCTGGTAGTTCTGCCAAGTCTGCTTCTTCGATGCCTCCGGGCTGTCTGAAAAACTCCCACTTGTACGCCCCACTCATCTTCTCCTTTTCTGCCATCCTAAACCACCAATGGTCATCATCCATTGGGTTGGTATCCAGAATAATTCCGTGCCATGTCGCGCCACCATCCCGCTTACTGGGGTATCGTCCAACGCGATGCGTCAGCCCATCGATGACTGCCTTGGGCAATTCTCTTGCTTCGTTGACCCATGCGCCGGTTAACTCTAACGACAGTAGTTTGCGGACATCTTTTGGATCATCCAATGCTAGGAAGATGACTTCGCAATCGATACCGGCAGCGCCATCTCGGGCGGGTAATCGGATGTGATGGGTAATAGGTGGTGTATGCAGCAGGGGTCCGAAAGTCGCTTCGGGGAACATATCGATCCACGTTTTGATGGTCGTGGTTTTCAGCATGGGGTAGCTGTTTCGCACAATCGCAAAGCGGCTGTATTTGATACCATCCACAGGACTCGGCTTTTGCTGGACGGCCTTCATCATGATCTCAGCGCAGCAGGCGTAGGATTTACCGGAGCCGACTGGCCCCATGATGCCGCGCACGAAGGCTTTGGACTGCAAGAACTTCCAGACGATTGGGCTGGTAGAGAAGTCGAGGTTTAGCCCTGTCTGAGGTAGAACCTTACTGCTTGTCTCTTTGGTTTTCAACCTTGTCCCCTTGCGCGGATGGCATTGGCTACACCACTAGGACAACTGTCGCATTGCGGCTCGTAGGACTCAGCAATATTTGCACACGCCTCGCGCTCTGCTGCTGCGACCGCATTGGCAAAGTCAATAAAAATTTCAAGCGACTGTTCGTCATCAGTGTCGAAATCAATCAACTTAAAAAGCTTTTGAACGTCTTCTTTACTTAATGTCTTCTGCATCGATTACCTCGGGTGCTTTCACATTAATGCCAATGACGGACGGCTTATCAGATTCTTCTGCGGTATCCAGTAGGCCACTGGCTTTAGCCAGTATTCGCAGCACACCCACCTTATCGTACAGTTCGATGTCCAGTGTTCTAACGCACCCACCGTCTTTGTCGTGCCGCTCGTTGACTTTGATGGACTTGATTGCTTGCAGGGCGTGTTCCGGGATGTCTTTACTGGCCTTGACCTTAATATTGCCTTGGTCATCCCACTCCATGATGTCGGTGAGTTTAGTATTAGCAATGGTCAGAAGCGAATAAGCGACAGCTTCTCGATTCTTGGCGATGGTGGTGGACCCACCCAGCCGTTGCTGGACAGTTCGGATGCCACCCCAGTTCTTTAATGAGGGTATTTGTTTATTAACGGCCATAGTTGTTAGCCCCGTCTTTCCGGGGTGTCAGCAGGGTCGGTCAACGGAAAGGAGGAGTTGATTCCTGCTGCCGCTGTTGGCAGGGAAAAACGAACGCGAAAAACCTGCGCCACCTTCGGCTGGGCATCCTGCATTAGTAGCAGGACGTATTGCAGCTTGCACCATAACAGCAGGTTGTGCAAGTGACGCAGCGACCTTGATCGCAGTAGGTGTGATAAGTGCAGGAAGCGTAAACGAGAGGGGCTGTGATTGCCAGCCAGAGTGCGAAGAGGTATTTCATGTGGCTCCTTCAGTAAGGGTTAGGTGGGGGTACTCGCTACGCCTGTGGAACTTCTGCCGCGTGGGGGCATATGCCGAACCACAGTATCCGCTTTCCCCAGAACAACTATATCACCACGGGATATCATCGTCCATGTCTACTTTTCTATCAGCAGGGGCAAAGCCATTACCTTTATCAATGCTGTGTTGTGTGGGCTGTGCGGGTACCATACCGCCAAGGCTTACCGAGTAGAACGTATCGCCCTTCTTTGTCTTCTTCTCCCATGCCGACAGATAAAACTCCTGCCCATTCATCTTAATCTTCCCAGACCAATCCGGGCTATTCTCCTTCTTCTTCTTGTCATTCCGAAACAGATTCCCTCTGTCATCTTTCAACTCATACGGCGATGCATACCCACTCATATATGACTCTCCAAAGAGATTACGAAAAGTTATTTGCACTATTGTGCGGTTCTACTATACTTCATTTCGGGGCCATTACCCAGCCCTCCCGTAGGTAGCTTGCGACCAAGGGAATAAACGTGGCGAATAGGACGGTACTCCTTATTCATACCCCCGGATGGGATCAGGTAGAGAATATCGGGACACATTGTTCTTGCAGAGACTGACCCCTCTGTTAGCCTAGATAAACAAGAGCAAGCAATCCTCACAAAGGATTACACCCCATATATATGGGTTAGGTTCTTTTCGTCCACGCCTGACGCGCCTTTAACCTCATCACTACGTTGGGACGCCGTATCCCGTAGGAACTGGTCAGCCCCATTTAAAAAAATTATCTTCTACTGCCCGCAAGGGCAAATGTTGCCGCTAGTTAATAAGGTTGGTACAGACTAAAAAGCGAGGGAAAAATTGAGCGAGGCACCCCGCCCCACATAGGTAGGGGCAGGGGGGCATATACCCTCTATTTCGAAGCGGCCTCAATCGCTGCCCGTTTAAATGCCGCGATTCTATGTGGTGGCTCTCTACTGGTGCCTGCTACAGACTGAAGGACACCCAATATGACGGCATCAAGGACAGGCACTGTTACCCCTGCTGCTGCTAACTCATCAATCACTATCGCATCTTCAGGGGTTGCTATTCTGCTAAAGCCGCATTGTCGATTAAGCAATAACCATCGATTGATATATGCTCTCGAAACTAGTTCACCTTGATCAACCTTCTCTGCCGTTAACGAAACACTAGGGTCTGTCCCCATTTCTTCGGAACTGTTAAATTCTCGCTCGGCATCTTTTAACACTTTCCATTGATGCCCCGGCGGCTTTTCTTCGAAGGGTATCGACTCTAATAGTTGCTTATCTGACATTGACTCATCGTAAATGACACGCAGTATTTGCGCGGTTCGTCCCCATGAATGATTCTTTACCTTTTGCAAATAGCCGTAAGCGATAAGCTTTTTTATCTGCCTGCCTACTGCCTGCCTTGTCACTCCGTGGGTTGCGGCTAGATTCTCGTATCCCGGCCAGCACAGGCCAGCGCGGTTTGCATAACTGCATACGCTCACCAGTACGCGCCATGCTGTAGCCCGTAGCCGCTTGTCGGATGCCGCCCGAATCGGAATAACGGAATACTGCCTGCGATCTACTGGCTTGGCCTGCCTGATCTTTGGTTGCTCTGGTAACTCAAAGCTTTCCATTAATTAACCTTGTCACCTTGTCTTCTGTACTTTCATGTTTGCGGCAATATTCTCTTATCGCTTGCTCTGCGATTGACACTCGGCTTCGGCGTTGCTCTGCCGCTTGCTTATCCAGCATCTCGCGGACATCAACGCGCAACCTTAATAATGTCGCTTTTTGTTCCATGGGCGAACGATATCACAATGATATCTACTGTAACAAGTGTCACTGTTACACTGTCACACAATGTGACACTTTGTGACACTTTCGCACCCCAAAACAAAGTAGTTGCACGATGGCACGGTTCTGGCATAATCCCATTACCGTCATTGACGGATGTCAATTAACCAAGAAAGGATGACACCATGATTACTCGCCAAGAATACAAAGAAGCAAGACGCTTCATTCGTGATAATGGCTATTCAGTGCTTCATTGGCTCTCACCTCGTCAAGTGATTGTCTTCGCTCATTTGCAAATTATCGAAGGCTCGCAGGACAGTCTCAAAGAACGTGCCGATGTCGTGGCATGGTGCAAGCGAGAGGGCATTTCCTACAATTTCCATCACTTAGCACGGCATTAATTATCCCGCCCCTTCGGGGGCTGTCTAAACCTGAAAGGAAACGACAAATGAAAGACTGTTTTCAAGTTACCGCGATTTACCAGAATAGCGAAATAGGTTACGGCGAGGGCGAGAGCCTGAACTATGCCATTGACGATTGCATCGAATCAATTCCGTCAATATTTGAGGGCGCAAAGATAACGCTCTCAATTCTTGAAAACGATGTAATTCGCCAAGTAAAGAATTGGCCTATTTTTTAATCAAACCGCTGGCCGGACGGTTTCCGGCCTTCGCTCAACCCTTGAAAGGAAATAGCAAATGAAAATCTCAGTAACTTCAAAACTCGACGGCATCCGTTCATGGTCTCTTCAGGCGCTCGACACTTGCCCCGGATCAATTGCCGCTCCGGGTGAACTAGTCGATGCCTGTAAGGGTTGCTACGCAACGCAAGGAAACTATCGATTCGAGAATGTAAAAGCCCCTCGCAGGCACAATAAAGAAGATTGGCAGCGCATTACATGGGCTGATGACATGGTTGCCGAATTGAACAAAGATCGGTTTTTCCGCTGGTTTGATTCGGGCGATATGTACACCCTCGCCCTCGCTGAAAAGATTCTCGACGTTATGAAACGGACCCCATGGGTCAATCACTGGTTGCCCACGAGAATGTACAAGTTCCCAAAGTTTCGGCAAGTACTTGCCGAGATGCAAGCCTTGCCGAATGTATCAGTTCGGTTCTCATCCGACAGCATCACAGGCCAGTACACAAAAGGATTGCATGGCTCGGTCATTGTGCCTACTGCCGCTGATATAAAGCGAGGGATGACACTCTGCCGTGCCTACGAAAACGAGGGAAAGTGTAACGGATGCCGTGCCTGCTACGATAAAAAGGTCAAGGTCATTGCATACCCGGCACACGGCAAGACCATGCACAAAGTTATCAAGATTAAACTTGCCGCTTAACCCTGAAAAGAAAACGCACAATGAAATTACTCGAATTCATCGCAGGTATAGTCCTTTTCTTTTTCTTTTGGGCATTCCTATTCGTGTTGCTGTCCTTTTAGGTTAGCCCATAGCAGTACAGGCCGGATACTATGCCGGCCTTTTTTAACGCCCTATAAACCCTTTTTACGGGAGCCATTATGCAACCCTCACCCCTTGCCGTTATCTACGAACTACAGCCCGATTTAAGCGAGTCGGACGCATTGCAGGCCGCATACCTTCTGAGCAATGCCCAGCAGCAAGGCATCAAGCTTACTTATTCGCTTGTCGAAAAGATAATCTTCGATGTCACCAGCCCCTTGCATAGGTGGCAATAGCCTGAAGTTATCAATAGCAGCTTCTTAATTACTCAAATTTATATGGAGGTTCCAACATGGTTGGCAAAGTCACACCAAACACAATGCTGTCCGCATCGCGCCTGCCTGCCGTTATGGGGTTCAGCAAATACCGCAGCCCCAATGATGAGTTACTCGCAAGCATCAATGCGTTAAACGGCATCGATGAGGCCAGCGTTACCAATGAGGCGATGGATTGGGGGAACAAAACCGAGGAACTAATCCTAGTCGAGGCAGCGAAACGGCTAGGGGTTTCTAATCTGGTAACGCATCACCCCGAACCTTTTTTTCATCCGCTCCTGCCGCTGGCCTGTAGCATAGACGGCAAGGCCGATGGGCAGTCAATTGTCCTGCAATCTAACCCCGATTTAGGAATCATGGTCATGGATGAGGACGCCATCACACTCGACGGTCACGGCATCCTCGAAGCCAAGCTAACTTCAGTCGCGCCAGAACATACGCCAGCCCTCTACAGGGGGCCGATCCAGCTTCAGGCACAGATGGATATTACCGGCGCTAAATGGGGCGCTCTAGCGGTCTTATATCGCGGCACAGAGATGCGTATCTTTGTCTTCAAACCACACGCGCAAACACTCCGTGCCATCGAAGCGGCTACCCTCGACTTCCAGAAAAGACTTGACACTTGGAAACTAGAGCGGCACATTGACTACTTCCCGCCGATCAATAGCGCAGATGCAGATCGGACATGGGGACAAGCAGAAGAGCAGACCGTTAGCTTAGATGGCGAATTTACTTTGTGGGCAAGAGATATCGTCGAAGCAAAGGAAGACATCAAACAGTCCGAAGCCATCATCGCAGACCGAGAAACCAAGATCAAAACCGCTATGCAGACAGCCAGCAAAGCCACAATAGGAAACAAGTACACCGTTTCATGGCCTATGCGTAGCTACAAAGCCCAGCCAGAGAAGGTAGTGCCAGCCAAAGAAGCCTACTCTGTCCGTCAATCAACACTTAGCATAAAGGAAATAAAGTGAGTTACGAACTCGACGAAGAAACCAAAGAGCGAATGATGGTCAAGCGCAGACTGGACAATGCCATCGTCGTTTTCTTTGAGCATAAGTTCGGGCGCAGGATATCCAACCCTGACCGGCACAACCTGCTGCAAGCAGTGCATACCATTTTCAACATCGAACGCAATACAAAATTCCATGACAAAAATTTCTATATGGAAAAAGCGAAAGAGTTCGAATCAATTGTGGAGGGAACAAATGAGTAACTTGACAACACGAAACGGCTTCCTGCCGACAACATTCTCAGAAGCCAAACAGTTTGCAGGCGAACTAGCAGCCAGCAATCTTGTCCCAAAATCCTACGCAGGCAAGCCGCTCGACATCCTCGTGGCAATTCAATGGGGCAACGAGATCGGTCTAGCACCCATGCAAGCCCTGCAAAACATCAGCGTCATCAACGGCAAGCCATCGGTCTATGGTGATGCAGCAATGGCTCTGGTGCAGGCCAGCCCAGTGTGCGAAGGCGTCGAAGAGTTCTTCGAGGACGAAGGTACACCGAACCCTGTCGCCGTCTGCATAGCACACAGGAAAGGTCGTAAGCCAGTCACCGCACGGTTCTCTGTCGAGGACGCAAAGAGGGCAGGACTGTGGAATAAGCAGGGGCCGTGGACACAGTACCCAAAGCGGATGCTACAGATGAGAGCAAGGGGCTTCGCTTTAAGGGATGCCTTTCCTGATGCGCTTAAAGGTTTGATAACAACAGAGGAAGCGCAGGACTACCCAGAAGAAGCCAAGCCACAGATCAAGGATATTCCTGCCAATCCACTAGATGCTATCGCTGCGCCAGAAGTGATTGAGGAAACCTATCAAGAGGCAGAAGTCATACCCATCAGTGATAAAGTTGACGCTGTGGCAGAGGTAGTCGAAGTTATAGAAGCCACCGAGGAAGCCACAGAACCTGTGCCGGAAGGTAGCTGGACGCTCTACATTCCTCGCAAAGACCCGCAAGAGTTGCCGTCATTGGAAGACTGGCTCAAAGAGTACAACGCACTGGCAGACAAGACCGCCGGTGCAGGCAAGGCAGCACCTAGAAAACGGATGACAGCCCTGCGAGAACTCCGAGAAGCCAACGATCCAACGATCAAGCGTGTGCCTACGCTGGTCAAAGTGGTCCTAACACAAGGCCACCAAACCAGACTGGCATGGCTCGGCCACCAGATGCGGGAAGAGGAAGGTAAATCTGACAACGTAAAGGAAGATCATGGACTACAACGCCAAACTTGAAGCGGCAAAACAGTACCTGCGTGACAGGAAGAAACTGATTTCCGAACAGAACCCAGAAGACCCGAAGCGTTTTTGCCCGAGTCTTGCCGTCGATACCAACATAAGGACAACCTTTGATGAATACAGAGCCACACTTGCCGCCAAAAAAAGCCAAACCAGCACACAGACTGTTCGATTTTTTGATCGAAAGGTACGAACTGGGTAGCGACTATCAGTTGGCGCTAGAGATACAGGTCACACCCTCGTCGATCTGCAAGATGCGTTCAGGTAAGCCTGTCACGGCCAACATGATCCTGAAGGTACACGAACGGTTCGACATCCCGATCCGAGAAATTAAAGAGATGGTCTCTGATGCCAAGAGTTAAACATCCCGATGGCCTTCACTGGTGCAGTGCCTGCAACGCTTATAAGACCGAGGCGACAGGCATATGGAAGCAGCTACGCAGGACCAGCCGCTTTATCTGCCGAGAATGTAATCAACGCAAATCGGATAGTTTCTACGGAAAGCCAAGAAATGCGCTGTCTGCATTGCAAGAACCTTAATCTGAAAGACTATCCAGCACACGCAAAGGTAAACCTCGGCAGATGTATGGCTGTCGATGTTTACCGCAGAGGTGTAGTCTTCATGCCGCTGCACACAGATACCGAGTGCGATCAGTACAGGGCAGCAACTGAGGAAGTTATCCAAAAAAGAAAGGAGTGGCATGAGAGCCGCAAAGGTCGATGAGAATCAGAGGCAAATAGTAAAAGTCTTGAGGGACATGGGGTGTTCGGTTCAGCATCTTCATGCTGTGGGTGCCGGATGCCCTGACCTATTAGTCGGTTACAAAGGGTTCAATATCCTGTTAGAGGTTAAAGATGGGAGCAAGTCACCGTCCAGACAGAAGTTGACATCCGATCAAGTCGTCTGGCACAGAGACTGGCGCGGCACAGTCGAGGTTATCAACAGTAAAGAACAAGCCATCATCGCTGTACTCACCATTGCCAGAGACCTATCCGACTTGGATGATTTGAAATGACTACAATCAAACCAACACTCGCCAAACACGCACCACGAGGAATGCAGAAGGCAAAGCTAGGCAGCAGGGAGATGCGGGAGTTTATTGAAGCCGAGGCTATCGACATTTTTACCACCATGACGAATGGCGGCTGTACGTTCCAGCAAAGTCTGGCGGCTATCTTTCTGTCAGGCATGAACGCAGCAGAGAACGCAAGGAGAGAACAATGACCACGGATAGAGAGCTAATGCAGCAAGCGTTAGACCTGTTGGATGACATCAACCAATGCAGCTTGCCACCGACAGGCATACCGTTACCAGCAGAAATCGATCATGTGATGGAAGCCCTACGCGCTCGACTAGCGCAGCCAGAGCCGGAAGCTGATATTTGCTGCCAAGATTTTGAGAATTGCCGTCGTTCATGTATTCCGCTTGGTCAATGGATTGCTCGTGTTTATTGTGGCTGCGGCGACCAGATCATGCCGAATGATGGTGCTGAGTGCGGCAACTGTGTGGCTGCGAGGAATGACGGGTAATTATGAGACCACGTTACGAAAGACCACAGGATTTAGAAAACGAGAAAACAGTCCGAAAAATTCTGATGCAAAAGTGGGCTGTCGAAATGCACAAGATGCCGATGGCCTATCACCTCGACTGGATGGTGACAAAGGATAGCAAGGCAGTTGCTTTCGCAGAACTCAAGTGCAGAGACAATTCCATCCTGCAATACCCAACGCTCATGCTGTCAATGCACAAGTGGATGCACGGCAGGCAGATGGCAGAGGAAATCGATGGCTCATTCCTCGTGATCGTCAGATGGATTGATGGCCTGTACTATCACAGGCAAGGCACCGCAGCAGTTACCTACGGCGTGGGTGGCAGGAAAGACAGAGGCGACAGTCAGGATATGGAACCCGTAGTCCACATCCCGACAGACAGCTTTAAACTACTGGCCTGATCTTAAGGTTTCGTATTGCCGGACGCATTGGTCGAGGGCGATCCTGAGTTCTTCTGCTCGGAAAGCTTCCCTGATAAGAAATTCTGCATCGGGCTTAGAAAGTTCTGCTCCCGTACAGAGGCAGGCGGGGCAGACAGCGCCGGAGGAACTGGACACGGTACTTGTCTGGGCGGCACGCTCGGGGCGCTTACGCACGCTGTCAGCCAAAGTGGCAGCAAGCTGAATAGCATTCCTTTGCTTTTCATTTGTTTCTTCCCTTAACTGATCGGCCTCGGCCTGCAATGCTTGCTCCTTCTCACGGGCAGCAGCCTGCGCTTTGGCATACGCCTCTGCCTGCGCTGCACGTTCCCGATCCCACTCGGCCTGCACCGACGCCTTACCGTGCGCTGACCCTTTAATATAGCCAGCGCCACCGGCAAGCGCAACCGCGATAACGGCACCGGCAAGAAAGTAAGGATTCATTTCTGATTAGGTACAGACTTACCTTCGAGTTTCTTATGGACCTTGATCGTCTTGCAGACTTCCATGTCCTTGCCCTTGATCTTCTCAGTGCGGCAGACCTTCTTCATCTCGCCGCCAGCAAACGCAACAAGTGGAACAAACGCAATAAGTGCAATGAGTTTCTTCATGTCAAATCTCCGGTTCAGGTGCAGGTGGTGGTGCCTTCTTACCGCCAAAGCCAGTTACGACAGGGGCAGCTTCGAGAACAGGTTCTTGCCTGACAACAGGCTGATGCACAGGGGCTGGTGCTTTCGGTGCTGGTGGCTGCGGGTCAGTCCAGTCACTTGCCTTGCTGACTCCGGGTGGCGGCTCTACCAGTTTGGCGATACCGTCCTTACCTTTGATCGCCAATAATGTTGCCAAAGCACCAAGTATGTACTTGCTCATATCGGAGAGCAACATAAAAAACTGTTTGTCCGCTGGCGCAATCCCGACCATAGGTTGAGTTACAAAAACGACACTATACATTGCCAAACTTGACATCATTAGCAGCACGACGCAGAACGTCGAGCCGATGATCAGCTTGATAACGCTGTCGATCTGATCAGGTGTCCATTTCATTTCTGTTCCTCCTGCTTATAGTCGGATGCGGGTAGCAACTGATCTGGGCAAGTGCCGGTCAAAGCGCATTCAGGCCGCTGACATTCTGGCTTCTTCCAGTTCTTGTTATCCATACACGGATAACGAAACCGATCCTCACAGCCAGCCAACGCTAACAGACTAAGCACCAAGAATATGAAGCGCGTGTTCATAGTGTTTGATCCTGTCTTCAAGTCCAATCACCCCGCCATTAATCCGACGGGTCATGCCTTCTATATTATTTGCGTCCGCGAACTTATTGAGGTTGTTCGTTTCCCAGAACCAACACGCAGACTGCGCCGCACCTTCGAATGTCATTAGGTACGCAGGCACATCCTCAACCTTCATCTGTAGGCTGTCAGCAAATGCCTGATAGTTTGAGCGTCCAGTAAGTTGGATAAGACCACGGCCACAGTAACGAAAACCATCACCACTACGCTCATCGCCATTGCCCATGCGGTTAGCATAGATAAGGTTTGCAATGGCCTCTTGCCTGTTAGGCTTGTTGGCATACTCTTGAGCCATCTCATCGGTAAGGAAGTATTTCTTTCCAAATAGTTTGCGTAAGGTAGGCCACTTGTAGTTCAGGTTCTCTTTGAGTACCATGAACCCGCCGGACTCGTGGGCGCACTGGGCAATGAATGCAGCGATGCGCTTGGGTGTATTGATCTCGTACTCCTCCAGCAGACTAGAGCCACCGAGTTCTTCCTGCGGCATAGCCAATGCCTCATGCCATTCCTTGATATAAGGATTACGTGGGATCATCTGCCGGAGCTGGGCTTCTGTAATCATTGGCCATACATCCTTTCAATCAAAACATCGCGGCGCAGTTCCTTCATCTTACGGATCTCTATCTGCATTGCCTCGCGCAAGTTCATCAGATCCACATACATAAAACCAAGCACTGGCATGACAATGAAGAACGTCAGCAGCACAGCCAGCACGGTCACAATCAAAGACCAAGGTACATCTTCTGAATCGCGCTTTTCGTTATTAGCCACATTAGACCCACTGCGTACAGCACCAGAAATACGATTGCTCCAACCCATATCAGTCGAGCCTTGAGGCGATTTATTGCCCTTCTGCGTTGCCATCTCGCCGCCTGTATCTTTCTAGTCTCTATTGCCAGCGCCTCTGCCTGCTCGTTCTGGATGTCATCCCATGCCTTCTCAAACCTTGACCACACAGACCCCAGCTCTGGTGGTGTGTTGTAAACCATTTGCTCCCGCACCTGCGCCAGCATCTCGTTTAGCTTCGACTCCAGCCGGATACGCTCCAATGCCCTGCGACCTAGCGACAGATCGCCTCGGTACACCTCCTTCGCCTCGGCCTCACTCTGTATGTATATCTTTGCTAGTGCTTCGTACTGGTCAATGAAGTTGCCAAGGTTAGACCAGATGTCATTCAGCACATCGTCCGGTGCCGATGCTGCCTTGGCTACCTCCTGCACCTTCTTTACTTCTTCCTGATACTGCTTCTTCTGCTCTGGACTAGGGTCAACTATCTTGTGATACTGTTCCTTCAGGTCTTTCAGTACATCGCTGACGTCGCCGGTCGTGTTCTTAATTTGCTTGTACAGCTCAACGCCGCGCTTGGCGAGGTCGATTGCTGTGGTACAGGCCTTGTACGCAGCAGCAATGGTGATAGGGTCAAGCACATCAGAACAAGTGCAGCTGCTTCTTCATTGCAATGATCTCTTCGCGCAAGGCATCGTTCGCTTCCTCGCACTTACGGTTCTGCTCTTCGACCGCAGCCAGCCGATCAGATAGGCGCGACACTTCCTCCCGCAGCATTTGGATAACCTGCTGGGTAGCAGCGTCAGTCGCGCTGTTGATGCGGCCTTCGCGGTTGTCAGCCAGCACCTTGCGGTACATTGCATAAGCACCGGCCACAGCAGCGCCAGCGCCCACTCCAAGGTTAGTTAGCCACTCGTTCACATCACACCCCTTAATTTCAAATTATTCTAGTTAAACAGAAATTATTGTTGCGCGAGATTTTTTCACAGCAAAAACCCACCCAAGATTATTACCGCTATCAACATTGCCGTTTAAAATCAAAGAAGACCAAGTAGCGCCGCCTGTAGCATTGCTATCCTGAATGTCCAAGAACGAAACAGATACCGTACCAGACGCATCTGATAACGTAAACCGAGTTCCCGGAGTTGAGCTACGGATTGAAACCAAGTTACCCGCAGTGCCAGACAAATTGAAGGCGTTTACCGTTGTGGTTGTACTTGCCGGGAATGTGATCTGGCTTGCTGTAGCGTTCGTATTGGCAATGTCGTTAAAAGTATTTGCACCAGTAATCGTCAGCGTTCCCGCACCACCTTGGTTTAGTGTGCAGTTGTATGTTGATCCGCCGCCCACAAATGTTTTTGCACTCGCGGATGTCATACTGATTGTGCCAGTGCCAGTACCTGCTGTAGTGGTGAAGTTAGTTGGTGCTGCGTTATTCCAAACAGTTGCGCCACTTCCGCTAAGAGCTAATGTTCCGCCATTAAAGGTTAAGTTTTTAGTGCCAGCGGCAGTTGAAGCTGATGTATTGGTTAAAGTAAACCCGGCTAAATCTAGCGTTCCGTTAGTTAGCGTTAATGACGCATTTATACCGGCATCAGCTAAGGTTGTTGTAATCCCCGCTGTATTAATATTTAATATGTCTATTGTCTTACCTGTGTAAGTCAGTGTTCCTGTTCCTACAGTTGTAAAGTCTGTGCTTGTGTAAGTACCGCCAGATGCAAGTGTAAACCCATGGCAACTAATAATTACTGCACCGGGATTGCAAGTTGATCCGGTAAAGTTAATTTGCCTGAAGCTACCCGTAAATGTGGGTACAGACGCGCCTGACGTTAAGTTAAGATTAAGCCTGTTACTTGTCGTTGCTCCCGCAGTTCCACCAAAGTTAAATGTCCTTGTAACAGACATTGCTGCGCTAATATTTGACGTACCTGTAAACGTAAAGTTTGTGGCAGTTGCCATAGACAACACTGTTGACCCAGCAGTTGCGGTTGTTACCGTAATTCCACCAGTACCAAACGCTATTGATCGTGTGTTGCTGTTGTCTGAAGAAAAAATACCGGTTGACAATATTAAATTGTTTAGGTCAAGCGTACCATTAGTTAATGTGCAAGTTCTAGTAGCTCCTAACGTCATTGCATCTTGAAGCTGCCATGTGCCGCCTACGCCGTTAAACGTAACAGGGAAATCCATTGTCTTCCCGTTGCTGGTAATAGTCTTTGTGCCGCTAGTGGCAGCAAACGTCATTGTTGACGATGAAGCAGTCAAAGACATTCCAGTAGACAATGTTAAGTCACCGTAAATTGTTGCAGTGCTAATCTGCTGCCATGTTCCAGCATACCCAGTAAAATTTACATTACGTGCTGTATTTCCACCAGTACCCAAAAAAAACAGCGCATAAGTACCGCCAGTAAAATTAAAATCAAATGATGTTGCTTCAGACGATGAACCCGCAACAACAGTGATTGAAGTCGAACCTGTAGATGTAATGTTTACTGTCCTACTTGTGCCAACAAATGTATGAACATTGTTACAACTAAAAGCAGTACCTGTTCCAGTTATGTTGATTTGTCCAGTAGAGCCAAATGTAAGTACTTTTTGCACAGCAGTAAATGTACCGCTGTCCCATGTGGCAATATTTACTGTTCTATCTGAAAAATTAAAATGACCATACCGAATGTTAAATGTTTGAGTACAAGTCAACGTATTATTTATTAATCTTAATCCACCAGAACCACTATTCGCGAAACAATCAATACGCATACTGACATCAAACGTATTGCCTCCAGTATCAAGATCAAGAATTGATGTTCTTCTCCATAAAAATCTAGGTGAAGTTGCTCTATTTACTGTTACGCCTGAGTTTAAAATCCAATTTCCTGAAATTGGAATTTCTGGACTAGATTCATCACCTAAAGAACCTGCTGTCAACGTCCAAGGAAGTGTTCTATTTGTTGCATTGATTGCACAAACATTACAACTATTTGTAAATATAAAACTCGCTCCTGACGGAAATCCATTATCGTCTATAATCAATGTGTCTTGTGGCAGCGGCATATTATTAAGACTGCCAGACCCGCCAGAACTTAGAGCATAGCTTGCAGACGTAAACTGAGTATTTGCAGTCGACACAAGGTAAACGGTTTTTGGCGTAGAAAAAGTAATGTTTGAGTTAAGACCAGCATCGCCAAATGACGTACCACTTAAAGTGCCAACAGCGCCAGCAATTGTTATGCCAAAAAAATCAACATAATTAATTCCACTTGCCGCCGCAATTGTCAAAATTCTAGAAGTCGCAATTGAACTTTCAAATGCTTGACGACAATTTGGAGCTGATGCGCCACCAGTAAAAGAAAACGTGCCAGTAATTGTTAAGTCATTACTTATTGAGACTTTTCTATGTGTTGCTGCTGCTGTTCGTACAAATGTAAGATTGGTAAACGTAGACGCGCCAGTAATACTATTTACAGCAGAACCGGAAGCCGGCATATTAAAACGCACATCATAAAAAGTATGCGCGCCAGATATACCTGAAGTAGCACCAGTAAACAAAATTTGAGATTGACCTGCATTAAATGTAAGATTTGTTATGGTGGCACAAGAGAAAGAACCACTAAGTGTTACTATAGAGTTATTAAGTTTAATTGTTCTTGTATTACTGTTACTTGAACTAAATGTACCAGCACTAACAGCATAATTTGATGTGCTTGTATCAAATGTTCCGTTCGTTACAGTTAATGTGCTTAATCCACAACTAAAAGCAGAGCCAAGTGTCCATGCGCCACCAACGCCGTCAAATGTAACAGGCCCACCAAATGCCACACCGTTCGTTGTTATTGTTTTTCCGGTAGTCGTAGCGTTAAATGTCGTAGTGCCTGTGTAACTGCGAGTGAAGTTTGTAGCAGGAAAAGATAAAGACCCGCTGACAGTCAATCCAATGCTTGTGCCAGCTAGTGTCATTGCACCGTCAAGACCGCTGATTGTGATGTCGTTACAAACCCTTGGCGTGTTTGCCATCGTAACGGTAAACGCGCCTGTACCTACGTTAGAGTTGGCATCAAAGAATACGTTATCAGCAGCCGTTGGAACTGACGCACCTGTAGCGCCGCCTGATGAGGCAGACCAGTTAGCCGTGTTGGTACTACTCCACGTTCCAGTTCCACCAACCCAATAGCGATCTGCCATGACTTACCCCTGTTGTTCTGCGTCTTCTATTGGAGGAGCTTCAATAACAGCAATCCAGTTAGTCAACCGTTGCTGCTTCATAGCCTCAATTTCTGCCTCTGTGTAACTATGGTCATCAGGCAAATGCAAAGCATCACAAAACTTGCCGTATTCTGTATCAAAAGAAAAATCTATCGTCATGTTTTGGTCACTTTCAAAGAAATTGTCGCCAAAGTAATTGATGTTGGCGTTGCGTCAACTTCAAACTCCAAAATGTCTCCAGCCAATAGAGAAGTTGTCCACCCTGTTAATGTACTGCTTTGCGCTTTTTGAGCGCTAGATATAGCTGGCGTTGCGCTGGCAGTAATGCTGGAAGTAGTTGGGTAGCCAGAATAAGTGGATTTATTTATGTCAATTACTATTGAGCCAGTTTGATCCGCAGTTATTGTCCACTTATTTATAGTGCAATTAAATGGAATTTCAATAGCGCCTTTTTTCCCGCTAGTAATTACAATACCACCACCATCAATAGTCATTACAATTTCTGCACCAACCATTGATGTTAATGACGATGCCGCACTAGTGGCAGAATTAGCCGCATTAGTAGCAGAGGTTGACGCAGAGGTTGCGCTGTTTGAGGCGTTCGTTGCAGATGTTGATGCCGCAGATGCGCTATTGCTTGCATTAGTCGCAGATGTTGATGCGCTCGTTGCTGACCCAGATGCAGAGGTTGCGGAGCTAGCTGCATTGCTGGCTGATGTTGCGGCGTTTGAAGCAGATGTACTGGCGTTCGATGCTTGAGTGCTGGCAGTCGAAGCGGAGCTGGCAGCATTGCTTGCAGAGGTCGAGGCATTACTAGCTGACGTTGCGGCAGCAGAAGCCGATGCCGCCGCCGCTGTTGCAGAGGAACTGGCAGCCGCTGCGTCAACTACCAAATCCCATTTAGCAGAATCAGCATTGCTGGAGATTGGCGTTGTGCCAGACGATGTATGTGCTGTGTTGCAACGATAAACATTGCTATTGCTAGAATCTTTTACCAAATCACGTTTGGCATAATAAGTTGTAGCAGCCCAGTTACCTCTCCACTCACCAATTTCGTCAACGGCAATTGGATCGCCTGTTACCGAGTCAAATGACAAAACCTTACCAAGCCTATTCGCCTTGGTTGGCAGCGTCATGTTGATATCCGTTGGATCGTAGACTGGAGCCTTTAGGCCACGCAGCGCAAGTTCATACGTCTGCTGTGCGAAGATAGTCTGCGAGTCTAGTTCATCGTTCAGACTGTTTGCCAGCAGGTCGCCGCCAGTCACAAAATCTGTTGAACGTGCGATGCCTCGCGCACCGACGATGGTGATGTTGTTTGTACCAGCCGTTGCCACTAACGTCACAGAACCAGTGCCATCAATATTGATGCTAACGGTATAGTCTGTTGTCAGCGTCAGTAGTGTTGACCCACGGTAAACGTCAATGTCAGTCTGAGAAAGAATCTCAAACGTGAATTGGTATGGCCCTGTTCCACTGGGCGCATAGACCACTCGGCGCAGCACATCAGAGATATCGATTGCCATGATTAATCCTCAAGCATTAAACGGGTTGCAAGGTCGGGTTCTTTGAGTTTCAGCTTTTCCAATGCCATTCGGTCAAAGGCAGAAGCAATCGACTGCAACGACTCCTTCTTCTGATCCTTGTCCATTGCTGCATACTCAGGGGAGTTCATCCGGCTGACCATCAAAGCGTACATGGTTGACCCCGGATCATAGCCATCCCCAGAGGCGCTTCGCTCCCCCGGCATCCTGCCAGCAACATCAATCTCCATCGCCGTTTTCAGGAGGAAATTATATTGCTCGGCGTTGAAAATAACACCACCTTTTTTCTTTTCTGGCATCTTTATGCCAGCCTGTAGCCGCTCTAGTTCCTTGCCAACTTGGCTATGTCTGGACTCGAAGGTACGCCACGGAGTAACCACGTCCCAGCCAGAGCCACTACCCTGTGGGACCACCTCGGCCCAGCGGTTAAGCTTGGGAGGCACATCCTTAGAAAAGAACGGGTTCCGTGCCTTGGCCTTCTGTAGCGCCTCGTAGAAGCCTCTTAAGGCAGGATTCAGACGGGTAGGGTCTTCGCCTGCCAGACCAGCACGAGGCATCATGGTGGACGATCCATCCGGCATGATCCAGCGTTCCATCGCAGCCGAAGCCGATGAGACTGTTGGGGCCACATTCAGGGCGGCAGAGACAGACTTCTCAGAGAAGGTTTGAATCAATCTGCCCAGCTTATCCTTCCATGTACGGTACTCAGGACCAAAGGCTTTTGAGATATCAGAGACGCCTTCGACCATCGGCAAGTCGGTCATGTACTGAGCCACACCGACAGTTGCAGCAAAGGCAAGATTCTCTAATGTTTCGGGGTCATCTTCATGTTGAGCGAAGTAGGCAAAGTCTGCGGCGATTGCCATCAACCCTGCGTGTGGGCCTAGCTGGTTATAGCTGTAACCAGTCCACGATCCATCCTCATTTTTGAAGTTGATCGTGTACGGCATGATGCCCATTGCTTCCAAGTTCTGTCTGGCCGCAAGATCTTCAGGACCAGCACCAGTAATCATTACATTGTCGCCAAAGCCGCCCATCGATCCCCATGCCAGCATACCGATAGCACCATTGCCCAGCATGAACTTGGATATAGCCATGTCTGCGTCAGGACCACCAGCTTTGATAGTCTGGTAGAACTTTGGATTCAATAACTGTGTTGGGCTACGCTCAAGTGTTGCCAAGATAACATTGCTAGGCGTCTTGTAAAACGGCACAACCAGCTTGACCACTGGGTTGTTAAATGCAGGCTCCATCTTTGCCAAGAAGTCTGGCAAGTCAGACTGGAACACCATCTCTTTTGCACCCTCACGGACATCCGTGATAATGCTTTCAGGCGGGTTCTCCATCACATCCGCATAGCGACGGGCAGCAGCTTCACGGGCAAAGGTCTTGTCCTTGCCCTGCTCAATCAAATCGTCGTACAGCTTCATGCTGTCGCGCTTGGCTGCTTTGCGTAGCAGGTGGTTGGACGCCACTGACTTAAACACTTCGTCCTCAGTCACCAGCATACGTCCCGGCAAACGGTAGTATGTTCCCAGTATATCAACAGCACGACCACCAAGACTTTCTTCTGGGATATTAAAGTTCTGCGCGGTAATGGCCTTGCGTTGGTTCAACTCAATCTTGTTAGCAACACTCAGCGGTTCACCTTTGGCAAACGCTTTACCACCAATCAGGAACGCATCACGCATAATCTCTGGCGCATCAGACAGCGATGCAAATGCCTCGCTCGAATACACGCGCTCGGTGTCGCCTGTCAGCTTGGTACGCACCTTGCCGACAACACCAGCAAATGCGGTCTCTGGAATGTCAGCCATCAAACGGATAAAGTTCGATGTGACGTTGACCATGTGTGTAACTGGGCTGCTCAAGATAGAGTTGATGTATATCTCCATCAGCGCATCAACTGTCTTGGCACCAATACCCTTCTTGACGAACCGTGCCTGCGTGGCCGGATTGTCCAGACTCTCATACAGACGGATCGCAATGTCGATATTCTCTTCACCACCAAACTGCTTCGAGATTCGCATAAGTTCTTCTGCACGGCCAGCAACTGCCTCCATGCGAACGCCGGTGGTCTGCGCCAACTGACTGACCGCATACATGGTCCGGCC